>Ga0099797_100645_pt1 | contig 21689 bp, 12 predicted proteins | sample Uncmet_Sort48C_1_FD_89871 | JGI IMG/M metagenome (GOLD analysis project Ga0099797, IMG submission 89871) | Marine eukaryotic communities from CALCOFI LINE 67, Pacific Ocean - C012_Sort48C_1 | ecosystem: Environmental > Aquatic > Marine > Oceanic | place: Pacific Ocean: Monterey Bay | collected...
ATTGAGCGTCTCTGTTTGTTGTTAACGTTACTTTGGAATTTCAATTACAAAACAAATGAAAAAATCCTTAAGGCCTGAGTTTCTCAGCGTCACGGTATTTGCTTCAATTGGGACCAGATATCAGGGTACGCAGAGTTAGATTGCGTCTCACAGATTATAATATCACAATTCGGTTTTGATATCCACGCCGAAATTTCAAAGCTCAAATCAAAAACCTGGTATGATTCATGCCGGGAGTATGTTCTGTATCTCCAAAAAATTTTGATCATTGTCCAGAGTCACCGGGCTGAACATAAATGGTCCATTTTGATTCACGGATGGGATATTTTTATGAATGATATTTTTATGATTGGCATTTTTTTCAGAGAAATTAAAAACGTAATGAAGTCGTGCATCATGATTCCTAGGGTAAGTATGTCAAATCTCGAACAGAGATTTTGCGAGTAAACTCGAACAGAGTTGTAATTTTCAAATCAATGTGAAGCATCGACAATCAATTCAATTGACATCTTTGGGACAGAGATTCAAAGCGTGACTTATCGACACGTGAAATCCAGATTGCGCGACAGATCAGATTATTCATTGCTTGATCAGAGAAACTCAGAGGTCACTTTGAAGTGATGACAAAACAACAATGAAAATGGAAAAACAAATCGAATGTGCATTGACTGAGCGAAGTCTGACGATTTTTGTTCTCCTTTTTGAATTCGAGAGACGTTTTTTTTGCTTGTCAAGTTTTTGTTTTCGAATCTGAAGTTTTTGTTTTCACGAATCCTTTCTGAGTCTGATTCTGAGAGAGCTAAAGTCTAGAGATTTTTCTGTTCCAGATGTCATGATAATCTGTGGAGAGAGACATTTTTGTTCCGTTGGTTTTTTGTTCCTTGATCCGATCTGTGCCGTTTGTTCTTCAGGCTGAAGTTAAGTTACATTTTTCCTGTCTTTCATGTTCCTTTGAAGTTGGAGATTTTCATGTTCTCAATCATTGTCCTCGTGAAGCCCGTAACGTAAGTTTGACAAATTCCTATTGAAAAACTTCCATTTCAAAAGCAGAGATAGAAACTTCAGCAATCCATTTCACACTGAGCAGAGAGAAACAGTCATAGTATTGCCGGATCCAAAAAGGTTCAAGAGGACGCGAACTCAAAATGACAGCCTCTAAACCTTGTCCGCAACCGGATTCCAACCGTGCGTTCAACTTGACGCCGCGGAACTACAATCATGGGACAAATCGTGGCTCTAATCAAGGAATGGGGGAACAACAGCCATCCTCTCCACAACAGCAGCAGCAACAAACGATCAAGATCGATCCATCGCAGCTCCCGAATCTGCCGCAATTCAAAAACCTCGTCGACTCTTCGGAGACCACGTTCATGCGCGCCAACAAGCGCCGGGATTTTTTCAAGACCGTAAACGGGGTAAGGATCGAGATTTCGGAGGCAGAACAAAAAGAAATCGCGGCGAAGAAATCAGAAGAAAGAGCAACACTGTTACAATCAGATGACTGGAATTATAGTACTACAGGTGCTAGTCCCAGAACAGCTAATGAAGGCCCAAGATCTCCTCGTAGTCCGCGACAATTCAATAAGGGCAAAAAACAGGCGCTGTGTGACGACAACAAAAACGGTCTCTCCAGTTTCTATTACGGGTTTGGAGAAGCAGACTCGGTCATGAATGGGAATGGGAAACTCAATGCGGCTGTGAGTCCGAGTTTGAAACTGAATTTCGGCACTGCCGGAAATTCCAATAAAAACGAAACCACTGAAAATCTCAATGACACTCAAGAAGCTCCGTCTCCCTACTTCGGCTCCCCGACTTTCGGCAAGAAGAACACGATGAGCGGCAACAAGGCTTCTGTCGCGAAAAACCCTAGTCTGTGTGACTCCACGAAATTTTTCACGAAAGAACAGCAGTGGATGAATTATAGCGGGCAGGTTTTGCGATTTGGATTGGTTCTCAAAGAAAATTTGAATCGGAATAATGCTTCTTCGGGCGATTCGAATGGTTTTGCGAAACACGGTTCCGCGAAGAACAACACAGCGATGAAGAAAATGAACACCACGTCCGATTCTTTCCAAAAGGGCAGTTCTAAAGACTCATTCTGTAACAGTCAAGAAGAAAACACCGGGAATGTCGAACATCGTTTTTTTGTACTCTCTTATTTCCTCCAAGACGATTCCACCGAAATTTGGGAATTAAGGTCCGATTTCCGCCCTCCAGCCTGCTTTTTCCGCCGTAATCCGGATCTCCCAGGATTCAATGTGATCAAAGACTTGAAGAATTTGAATCAATACGTGGAGATTTTGGGAAGGCAGTTTCTCTTCTACAAGGCGGACAAATTTACGAAATGTTTCTTCGCGAATGAATTGAAACGGGATTTGGAGATCGATGTTATGACGGGGATTCCGATTGAAGATATGACTGCGGAAATTGAAGAAAACATGGAGAATGAGATGTGTATGGGTGGCAATGCTGGGGCTAATGCAAGTAACAATTCTCCTAGAGGAGGCGGTGCAAGCTCCCCCAGAGGAGGCGGCCACAACAAGCATTCTTCGAATTCAAATGCTGAGAAGAAGAACGTCGAAACTACGAACAGAGAGGCTTTGCAGCAGCGAAAACGGGAACAACAACGATTGAAAGAACTTGGTTTGGGGGAGTTTTCGGATAAAACGATTGGAGCTCGGGAGGTGTTGTGTTTTTCCGTTGAAGTGATGAAGAAAGAGCAGGCAACGAGGAGTCCTCGCAGTGGTGCTAGAAACAATAATGCGAATAAGAGTAACGCCGAAAACGACACTCAGGAATACGGTAATGTCATGAACACGATTTCTGCCCCAATTTCCCGTCTTCTCCACTACAATTTAAGGACGAAAGAAATTAGGATTACGACTTCGAGTTCCGGAAAAAACAGCAGCTTGTTCCTGAAATCCGCTCGATATCTGAACACAAAGACGGGGAAAGTCTTTGAGGTGGAGGATTTTGCTTGTGATTCTGAGGAAAACTTGATCCTGTCGCTCAATAACTGTTCCTTCAAAGTGTTGAGCTCCGACGAGTTCACCGAATCTTATCTTGCCGAATACAGGGGGTGGAAGAAGTCCAATGGTAGCTTTTTGAATGGTTGTGGTAACACTATTGTCAATTCTTCTGCTACAAACGGTCTGAGTTCCACTGTTGTTGGGAACACGTCTGTTGGAAACACCACGTCCACCACGACTCCAAACATCACTCCAAAAATTGCACAAAATTCTTTCACCTACGATCTCCTTCTGACGCCTCGTTCTGACCTCGATGACGCAAAAATCACAGAAATCAAAAGACAGTTGATCTCGAAACTTCGAAAGGCGTTCGCACATCTCCGTGATTGCTTCCGCTTTTTCGACCACGACCGTGATGGCTTCATCGATTACACGGACTTCTTGTACATTTTGAAGCATTACGGCTACTACCAGCTTCTCGAAGCGGAAAAGCAGAGAATGTTTGGAACGTTTTTTGGCGAATCTGTTTCGGCAAATAGTGAACAGAACAATGGAACACATAGTGTAGATGGAAAGAAAAAATTGTCTTTTGCTCATTTCATCGAGGTGGTTGCAGAGAAGGATTATCCAGATAACAAAACGAAAATTGTGGAGGATAACTTTTGATTACCCGGATAACAAGACGAAAATTGTGGAAGATAATTTCTGAAGAAACGGTTGTTGGTGGTTGTGAAGCTGTGTGCGAATGAAGGTGGTGGGTGTGAAAATGCGCACAGAACAAAAGTAATCCCTACGAGATGAAAACTAAAATGCTCTCGAAATGGTCTCCATCAAAAGATCTCTGCTCTGGATATGATAGTTCTCTCAATTTTTATCTGTTGTGTATCGTTCAGTCTGCAAATTTGTTTTCTGCAATTTTCAAACCATATGCTAAAAATTTCTGTGCATTTTCAAACCATATGCGACAAATCTAGATTTTAGTAGTAAAGTGCCCCTCTGTACGTTCTTTAGTTTAACTTTTAGATCTACGATTCCAATGCCTTCTACTTACGAAGCATTATTTTTGCCAAGTTATTTTGTATTTTCTGCAGCTCGTTCTTCAAGTAGTGACATTTTTGTATCTTCTGTAAAGTTTCTTCCTCGGTAACGGCGTTCATTGTATCCGATGTGTATCGGTTCTCGAGTTTGAAGTCAATTTTGATTCTTTAGTGAAGTGCAAGAAGCCTTCTGTGTATGTGTCATTCAATCTGAATCATATTTCTTTATGTCTCAATGTTAGAACCAAAAACGGTCGATCAGGATTTCGTCCAACAATTTTGTATCTGGTGTATATTATCGTGACATTTTCGCAGCATAACGCTGCAATTTGTGTAATTCTTTCTGTATAAGGCGTGACTATTTTTTGGGAAGTGTTGCAATGTGAAGCGCCGGTGCGTCTGAAAATTGTGTTCGAAAGTTGTTCTGAGTCGGCTGTTCGAAGGTCTGAAGGTGTTGTTTGTTGGAGAGATTCGTTTTCTTTGTCGATGAGATGCGATGTTAATCGTGCTGCGGAGACGGGTTCATATTGAGTCCGAAGGCTGGTCTGTTGATACATGTTGAAGAATGCGTACAGATCAGTGACATCATCATTAACACGATCTTCTCCTCTCTCGTCCCAGGTATCATATGTGATTTTAGTTCAAAAATTACTGTTTTCAAGTTCCAAGAAAAAATCTGAAGCTGTTGTTGCATTCGCAATTCCGAGAAATTGAATTCAAAAAATTTAAAGAGTCTCTCCAAGTTGAATGAATGAATGGCGAAAATGCCAAAGTTGGCGCATATGTGATATGCAATTTGCAAGCGGGACTTTGCCAACAAATTCAATGTGGCACGATGATGTATATCAGACACGGAATAGTACTAGTTCCATATGATAAGGTGATGATATGAAAATGCATGTTGTCACTATTTTGATTGACACCGGCGATAATAGTCCAAGGCAGTGATTTGTGCCTTCAGAACATGGGCATTGATGATTTGGTCTATCATTTTTTTTTCTGTTGTAGATTCTTCCTGTTGTAAATGCAAAGCGTATGAACATTGAAAGCGTATTAGATTCATGATGATGTTTCAAGCTGATTCCTCCATAAAAGTACACACGATGAGGACGTTGTCGATATTCAATTTCAAAACTGTTATCTTGTTGATATTCATAGCTATAATTCATTCCGTGACGGTGAGCGCAAATGATGTCTCTGGACCCAGAACCAGGGCGGAAACGATGTTTCTGGCAACGAAAGTATGTCAGAACTCGAATACCACGACGATTTCAAAAAACTCGGAGTCCGATGTTTTGAAGAGTTTGAATGATACGAACGACACGATAGATTTGGAGACGCCTCAAGAGCAGGTGTCTGAGACCGTCACCGTGTGCACAGCCAATGATGAGCTCAAGACGTTGGTGAGTTCACAATCGAATCAAGACTCGTCGAACTCGACTCTCGCAATGAGCTGTATTTTCAATGCCAACATGCACCAGTGCGAGCTGTCATCGGCATTAGAAGATCTCGCAAGCGAACTGGAAGTGACGATCACAATCCCACTGACACTGCCCAGCTGCACGAGTCAGATGGAATTGAAAACAGATAGGAATTTCAAAACAGCGCTGGGAAGCGCAATGAGTTTAGCGATGGGGGATGAGGCAATAGGGATTTCAGATGTTGGGAACAATTTGGCAGTCACAATCCCGAGTATGGCTTGTGATTCGTGTTCAGTTGTGGACTGCGGTTGCAATTGTCCGGACACGACGACCACGAGCACAAGCACGACAACAACGACAACTGAAAGTGTGATTGACACTGTTACGAACAGTAGTGATCCTGTCAATGGAACGAATGACAGCAATAGCACGATGATGCAGGGCCGATTGCTGTTGCTGGAGGAGGATTACAATTTTTTTCCAGATTACATTTCGCAGCCAACAGACTCTGTCTTCAGTTCTGCAGAAATTCTACTGACACAACGTTCCCTCTCCGGCGCTCCCACTTCCTCCCGCAGTCTCGACGTCGGCTACAAGCTGTCTTTCCGATCTATCCTCACTGCGAAACAGGCGACCACAGCCATTGCGCAGCAGAATTTCGGGCAGATCTTCACAACAAACCTCGCAACAGAGCTAGCAAAAGTCCCAACACCCGGGGGCGGCGGTGGACAGGCTCCGTTTTCGATAGATACACTGTTGCTGCAAACGAGTTTTTCCGTCGGAAACGTGACACAAGGATCGATTTGTCCAACTCTCACATCAGAAACTTTATGCAATAGCGCGGATGAATGTCTATGGAACACCACAAATACCCCAAATATCTGTCAAACCAATCCGGTTTCACCGAGTTCTATCGCGTGCAGTTCGTTTTCGGCTGCCAATGTCGGGGGAAGTCGCGCATCCTGTCTCGCAATCGACAAATGCGTCTGGAACTATCACGACGACACATGTATCGACTCTGGAGACGGTACAAACGCAAATCCCGGAATCAATCCGAATATCTGTCCAGACATCATGTCAGCTGCGGTTGCTAAAATGACGACTGCCCAAGACTCCGGGAATGCAATTTGCAATCGCGTAGGTTGTTCCTATTTCCCTTCCCCCGAAAACAATTCGCCGAGCGGATCCTGCCAAGCGCCGTATCCCGGGGCTTCCAGGACGGTTTTTTCTGTTTCTACCCAAAATCGCGGCAAAGAATACTTCGAAGATGAGATTTGCAAGCCATTGAGCTATTCGAGTTTGGCATGCAACGCCGAGCCAGGTTGTTTCTGGAACAGCGCAACCCCAAATCCAGATTTCCGGTGTGAAACAAGCTGTGGCGGGACGAATGGGAATGTTCGGACGAAGTTGTTGTGTGAGCGGTATCCTGGGTGTCGATGGGAGGAGGGGATCGGGTATACGACGAGTAATGGTCAAGCTGGAGGTAGTTGCAAGAAGATCTCGTATCCTGCAATTGGACATTGGACCTGTCTGGAAGGACTCTGCGAGCTCGCTGGATGCCGGTTTTTGGCCGCGAAGAATCAGCTCGGACAGTGGAGCTACAGCTGTACGAGTCATTCTATGCTTGAAAACACGCCAAACAATATGTGTAATCGGTATTCTTCGGACAGAATTCGCTGCGCATCGAAATTTTGTCTTTGGGACGGCGACACCTGCAAGCCCATGCCGGTGGGAAGAGCGATTGCCGATTCAGATTGCAGTTCAGGATGGGAGTGGGATGGGACTGATGGGGTTTTAGGTTGTGTGCCTCAGAAGCTTAGTCTGAACACAGTGCCAATGGTAGACTGTTCCCATCGATGGGCGACAGCGGATTTTTCGGCATGTAGAGATGCAGATGGAAATCCGGTTCCGGATTGTTGTATCCCGCTTCCTGAGACGCGAGTTCTCAGCCATGACCCATGTGCGTCTGCTGATCCAAATGATGTTTTCGAGCATTCCTTTCCTGTTCTGGACAAGAACTCGTTTTGCAACAAAATGGCGCCGCCGATCGGCTCCATTAGTGGCGGAAAGCTATCTATCGGTGTGTGTTGCTACAAAAAAGCCAGCTTCGGATCGGCATTGACCGTTTTGCCGGTCACAGATCATCCGACCTGGAACAGCATCACTTTAGAGAGGAAAAATTTCACGGCTGTTGCAGTTTCGAATGATGCGATCATCAGTGGCACGGCGATAAGCTTGGCTAATGTGATAGCGAGTGTCGGTGTAACAGATTTCCAAATAGGTTATGGGAAGCCTGACTTCAATCTTACGAGTGCTCAATCGTTGGGAGCATTGACGTGCAACAAGGACCCGAATTCGGATCCTAGAAGCGCTCTGGTAGGCTGTCAAAGTTCTGTGGCAGGAAACCCTGCTGCGAATGCAACGAATTCGTTCCCGTCTTTGATTTCCGATGTTTGTTGTGGAATGTCGAAGTCGTCGGCGTTGGGTGGATTGTTCAGCGGCTGCGCATTTGGATTTCGGAAGGAAGATGCGAGCTTCAGTGGTGATTTCATGCCAGGGAGACAGAGCGCCAATAGTCATATCGAAGGCCTCGCCTCAGGATGCGAGTACTCATCAAATGCGGCGCCATATCAGATGTCAATGCTGGCAGTGTCTTCAAATAGTCTCAGCGACCCCTACGACACGCCGCATTGCTGTATCCCAGCCTGTAAGTACCACCAACGTTTCGTCAACCAAACCATCGTCGGAAATTCGGGCAATAATCCTGGCATTCTTCAATCGGTCTGTCAAGATTGCCCATTAAATCAAGTTTCCAGTCTCATCCCCCCTTTCGACACCTGTGTTCCCTGTCCAGCTGGGCAAATTCGCCGGCTTCATGACGAAAAATGTCACGAAGTTTCGTGTAACAGTGCGACAAATAAGACGCATTCTGTTGGGGCGATTCCGGGGGTGAGTAATATTGCGCATGTGGGTGATGATGACTCTGAGAGGAGGTTTTTTTATTCGTTGCTCTATGACGAATGTATGGAATGCCCGATCAACCACGAAGCCGATCCGACGTATCAACCTATCGGAAATACTGGATGTGTGCCTTGTTTGGACGATCAAATCCGGAATCTCGGGGAGTCGAAGTGTCATCCTCCGCCATGTGAAGGATTTTTCGATGAACTAGGACGGTGTTTGCCGTGTCCGGTGAACACGCGACTTTTGGAAGATTTCTCTGGTGGCAATTTGAACTCGCTTACGTCGGGACAATGCGAATACTGTCCGCGGGGAAGTTACAATGACATGCATGGATCTGTTTCTTGTAAGTCTTGTGCCGCAGAAGAAAGTTTAGAAGGAACAGAGTGTGATTGGCCGGAAGAAGATGTAGCGAAGCTGAGGAGTGCGCCTCTCGCAGGAAACTCAAAAAAGCAACTGCTCTTAGACCTCTGGTACAAACCTTTGTTGCCGAAAGTAAGCGCGGGCTATTTCGGTAGACCGAAGCCGATAGACATGGCGAATTTGAAAACGAAAGTCCAAACAACGTCCTATGCAAATGCTCCTGGCGTCATCCCTTACCCAGATGTCGCTCTGAAAACGCATCCAGAATCTCCGATAGTCGGTGGCTGGGATGTGTATCGTTGTGTAGACTCAGCGACTTGTGGCGGGAGTGGTGGATATGGCGTGCAAAACGAGACCAGTTTTGGTCTTGCGGGGCAGAACGGTGGTATTGGTGGTATTCTTACCGGCCCTCTGAAACTTCTCGCGCTCCAATCTTCAGCGAATCTCTGCGCGGCAAACCGAGATCCGTTCTCCATTGCGTGCAGTCGATGTATGGAAGGATACAGGAGAACGAATTTTCGGAACTCTGGGGAATGTGTCGAATGTTTGGAAATCGAAAAATCCGCTGGCAGCGCATTTGCAGTGTTGTACAGTGCGTGGCTCGTTATTTTGACTGCGATTTTCTATCTCATGAAGGTGGGGATCAGAAAGATGATTATGGTGGATCTGATAGGCAAGTCAGGTGCAAAATCAAAATCAGATCTCAAAACTGCGAAGTCCCAGAAGAGTTTGACGTCTGAAAAGAATGAGGAAGGAGAAAATGGTAATGTCACGGAAGGACAGGGCGATAAAAAGGAACTTGGAGACAACGAACAGGACGAAAAGAAAGACGAAGCAAATGATCCAGAAGCTGAAAGCAAGGAACAGAAGAAACCATATTTCAAGAAAGTGAATTTCGCGAATTCAGCAATCGTGAAACATGCGAGTTTGAAGAAACCGAATCTAGCGCGGTTTCTGAAAGGATCAAATAGTACGAAAGTTGATCCGGCAGCTGATCCTGCTCTCGGTCTGACGGAATCCACAAACGATTCCGCGAAAGATTCTGCGGCAAAAGATGAGACGAAGACTGTCACAACCGGATCCGGGAAAACGGAAGAGAAGCCAGACGCCGATGTTGCTCGTGCGGTCTCAATAGAGGGCACGCATAACACGCCGACGAATAACACTTCAACCAGAAGCGGAGATGGCGAGTCGAAGAGTCGCTCGAAGAGTCCGAGCACGTCTTCACACAGTGCTGCTAGTCCGATGTCGGGTGTGAAGTCTTTTGGCGATAATGCTTTAGAAGGTGATGATGCTCTGGAAGGCGTGGTGTTGGAAGGGGAGCATAACATGCTTCCTTTCTCCAAGGAAGACATTGACTCTGACTCGACTAACATGATGATGCCGAAGCTCACCGAAGGCTCACACACCAAACGGCGCAACCGCACTCGGAGTTTCGAAGACGAGGACGGGGTGCGCGGTCGTACTCCAACAGGCGGAAACCGTTCCCCAAAGCGGAAAAAATCTTCGAAAGAAATCGGAAAAGTGAAAAGCACGTATGACGTCAACGCGGAAGCCAATCTCGTGAACGCGACCGTGAAAAAAGCGAAATCCGGCGACGCGAAAAAGCGCGAACCCACAACAATGTTGCTGAAGGCACACCTGTATAAGAAGGCCACGAAAAGGGATAAGCAGTCGAAAAAACTTTTGGAAGAAGCTCGGAAAAATCTGGGATTAAGCGACGATCTATTCCTTGCTGGAAGAAGCGAAAGGAGCAAAGAAATCCTGAATCCAAACGATTTTTTGCTGGATAATCTCGTCGTCGCTGACAAATCCAAGTCCATTCCGTTCTCAGAATCTCTTTTATTACAAACAGCGGTGATCAATGAAGAAAAGGATCGGAGAAGGTCGATTGCCTCGTTTTTCCGGTTCTTCACGATTCTGTTTCGGTATTTCCAGTATCTGACGTTGATCGGCTTGACACAGTTTGATTGGAGCTCTGCTACAGGTTCTGGATCTTCAAGTTCTTCAGTCTTGTTCTTGAAAGAAGACACGCCTCTCTATCTCTTCGAATTCTTCTCAACAATCAATCTTACGACTCTCGATTGGTACGGTTTGGAGTGCTTGTCGGCTAAAGAGAACAATCTATTTTTATCCGTAGCCTACTGGCGCTGGTTTGGGATCTGGAGTCTCATTATCTTATTAATCACAGCAGCGGGGTTGGCGAACATGTTCGCTGGTTCGAGCATGACTTTTTCCTCCTGTATGCAACTTCTCGGATTTCTATTTCGTCTGTTTTTCCCGATCATCGTGTATTCCGCGTTTTTCTTCTATGATTGTGTGGAGCATCCGGTGAGTCACGGGAATGATAGCGCAGATGGTGGGATGAAATCGTTTTCGACGCACAGTCTGTTCCGAGATGTCGTGTGTGGAGATTCTGATGAAAATTCAAGTAGTTCTGGTTGGGGCATGGATTCACACAACGATAACATGCAGGATTCACCAGCCATCTTGGCAAGCACAACTGCATCCGATTCTCACACCGTTTACACTGACCTCTTCCCAATCTCCGTCTTTATCATGTTCCTGAATGTCTATTTCCCCGCCCTTCTTTTTTGTCATCTTTCCATTCGCCGTGATAAATATTACCAGAGGACGCATATTTAAAAAAACCCTTGCCACTCCGTTTGCCATCAACCTCTTGCCCATAGTAGGCATCTTTGTTGTCATAATTCCGCAAAACTGTACCGCTGACAAATTTCTCCCCATCAAAACGCCCGCTCCAAATGTCACCGCTGCACCACTCGATACATTTTTTGGTATTCTCTTCCTCCTCTTCTTCTTCTTCTTCTTCTTTTCCACAATGTCTCTCTTCCTTATCAAATTTCGCGAGCCACTTCGCAAGCTCTTTCCAATTTGCGTGTTCTTTCCAACTTTTTACGACATAGTCTCTTTCTTTCTTCTGCGAAGAATTATTACTATTATTGTTTTCTTTATCAATATTCTGTAAAAAATTTTTATCAAAAAAATCTTTCTCCACGAAATTGTTTTCAAAACGGAAACGACTGGAGTCTTTGATTTCTCGGATAAGAGCGTCTTTCATTAAGCGAAGTCTTCCTTTTGCTTCGTCACGCAGGGTTTTGTGCTTCGCCACAATTTCTTTAATATCATTCTGAAACAGTTTCGGAATCTCATTGACGATGTTAACGTTTTTGTATCTCTTCATTTCTTCGCGAAATCGGAAGAAGAGACTGACTTTTTTTAATTCAGGATGTTCTGCTTCAGTCTGTCCATTGTTATTTTGTTGGGCTCCATTTTCTCCATCGCTAGTAGTGGCAGCAGTGGCACCGTTCTCACCTTCATTTGTTGTCGGCAACGCAGAGGATCCACCAGAACTAGAGCTACCAGCACTAGAGCTACTAGCACTAGAGGTAGTACTAGAATTTTGATGAATTCTGTCCCAAATTTTTTGGTCTTGGTCAAACAAACGCACTAGGTTTTTGTCATTTGCGAGCAGGGTATCAAACTGATCGAGGATCCTCTTTATCTCTCTACTCTGATCGTCTAGAGTATCAGCTAATCGCCCCCGAATGTATGACAAGGTAGAGTCTTCATGTTCAGGCAACTCGTCGAATCTTATATAGAATTCCATCATAATCTGCCATATCTCCTGAGAAGGCGCCGTCGTGCAACCCTCCATAACGTTATCCATTACCGTATTCCTTTGGTTTCGGCCCTCCTTTCTGAGGGAGAACATTTTGGAAAAAGAGTCTGCTCGTTGCGTAACTTGTGAAGATTTCGAAGAAGTTGCAGGAGAATCGTAAGTGGTTTCAAAAAACACAGTGCCTTTAAACGAGTTTTCCAACGTGACGTTTCTTTTTTCGCTTTTCATCTTGATGCCCCATGCGAAGTCGGCCGGAAGATCTGAGAATCCAGCGAAATTTTGCAATGTTTCTCGTGCATGGAATAGGTCTCGACATACTTTTTTTCTTCTATCGAAGTCTGGACTCTCAATATCCAGAGCGATCTCCTGGCGCAAGTCACCAAGATTTCTTGGCAGGGAAAAGACATCTTCGAAATACTGTTTCTGCAGAATAGTGCCTGCCTCCATCGATCTGTTCTTTTTATCCTTGTACTCGTTTTTTACGTTTAGCACTGTCGACTTCATCGAGTTAATCAGATCGCTGAACTGGTTTCCCATTTGTTGGATGGTCGTGATGGTTTGCGGATGAACATCGCGCATCTTAACGCACTCCTGGACTCCCCAAGTCATCAAATTACCAAAAAGCCCTCCAGCAGTACCCACAGCCAAATCTTTGCCCAATTCTACGATGAGGGCGGCCGTGGCTGCCTCCAGGACAACCTTTTTTTTCAGCTGAAGAAATGACGAACCTTGCGCATCGTTTTGCGCGCTTTCGGAGTTTTTTTCGGAGTCTGAGATAAATTTCTGCGTTTTCAAATGTTTCGGATCAACACACAAAGGCTCATCGGACCACTTTTGCCAATAACTCTTTGGGAGTTGTTTCAGATTTTGCCCCTTGCCATTGGTATGACTCGGAGTCATTGACATTTTCTTCATTTTTTTTAGAGTAACATCCCCGCCAGTGGAGCCATTTTTTCGGATCATAGGGACACCATTTTTCTGAGTTTTGTCGAAGAGATTCACATGATTGCCCGCAGCTTCGGCCTGTAGCACTGGCTGTACGGCTGCTAATGCAGTAATTTTGTGAAATTTGAGATACATTTTGTTTGTTTTGTTGATCAATGAGAAGTTGTCGTCGTGACTGAAGGATTTAGATTTTTGTAATTATGATATGTAAAATCTCGATAAGTAAAATGATAAGTAAAACGATCGATGTAAATGCGAATTGCTAGTCAATTATGCCCTTGATACTTGATACTATGCCCGGTTAAGGAAATAGATGAATATTTCGGGAAGAAATTGAAAAGGATGGGAAGAATCAAATAAAATAAAGTTTCAGTTTAATTCTCCAGACTAGAAGAAAGGACGTTTTTGAAATGTTTATGGAAATGTTTACGGTTGTTCTTTTTCAGTTTGATGATAGTTAGTTTGATGATAGTTGTTGTGTATGGACCGTTCTTTTTCGATTTGATCGATTTCGATATATAGTTGTTAACTTATGTGATTATCGTTGATGTTAAGTATCGTTGATGTTATCTTGAAATAGTCTCAGATTTGAGATCGCTGCTGGTAGAGTTTGAATTTGTCAGAAATCACGTCTGGTATGTTTTGAATTTGGAAATCGCGCGCGCATGAGCCTTGATTTAGAAACAAAGGTGCTTGATTTAGAAACGCGCCAGACATTCAATTATACACATGCTCCGATTTTGATTTTCGCTCCGATCACAATACTATAGATGCTCTTCGATTCCACTGTCACTCATATTTCACGCGCCAAACAGAAAAAAACGCACTCCCGCTGTATATTTATTTTAAACGAAAATCGTAAAAGTCAAAGAGTGACACGATTTACCCACCTGGGTCACTTTGTTCGACAAAAGACGGCATGTTCACGCTTCTGAGACGGAGAAACACGCCCAAGACTGTAGATCCACAATACCCCGAGAAAATTGCATCAATCTTGCCAAACAGAAAAAAACGCACTCCCGCTGTATATTTATTTTAAACGAAAATCGTAAAAGTCAAAGAGTGACACGATTTACCCACCTGGGTCACTTTGTTCGACAAAAGACGGCATGTTCACGCTTCTGAGACGGAGAATCACGCCCAAGACTGTAGATCCACAATACCCCGAGAAAATTGCATCAATCTTGCCAAACAGAAAAAAACGCACTCCCGCCGTATATTTATTGTAAACGAAAATCGTAAAAGTCAAATATCGACACGATTTGCCCACCTGAATCGCTTCGCTCGACAAAAGGCGGCATGTTCACGCTTCTGAGACGGAGAATCACGCCCAAGACTGTGGACCCACAACCCCCCGAGAAAATTGCACTGGTCTCGCCAAACAGAAAAAAGCGCACTCCCGCCGTATATTTATTGTAAACGAAAATCGTAAAAGTCAAATATCGACACGATTTGCCCACCTGAATCGCTTCGCTCGACAAAAGGCGGCATGTTCACGCTTCTGAGACGGAGAATCACGCCCAAGACTGTGGACCCACAACACCCCGAGAAAATTGCATTGGTCTCGCCAAACAGAAAAAAGCGCACTCCTATTGACAACATCACAAAAAAATCGCTGCGACTGTTATATTGCATGCAGTAACACCATATTTCTCAAATTGTCAATGACAACATCACAAAACTAAAATCAAAACCAAATACTTTCTGTCGCAAGTTACGGTAACTGTCATGCGCCGGAGCCGAAAACTAAACAATCGCGCGCCGAGAACTTCAGCCCCACATCCGCAACATCTTTCTGAATCGCTCCGAAAAATAAAAAAATATTTCTGTTTAAGCTCAGCACTGACGTGCTCTGCAGCAAAGCCTTTGCTGTGTCTGTTAAAATTAAAAAATTCCGAAACTCCTACCGTATTTTTTTTTTGACGAAATTTCGTTAAAGTGCACTTGGTCAGGCATTTCCCCACCTCTTTTTGGAAAGACGACAAAATACAACAGCAGCGTCCCTTTTCCTTGGGATTTCACGCTGTATTTGTCACCGCACTGGAAAAACGCACTCCTACATTGTAATTCACCCAACATTTAAAGAACAATGATCGTACGGCAACGAGGTTCTGTCTGAACACGAAGGGGCAAAAGGCACTCCCACATTGAGCCAGCAAATACTCTGCCAAATGAGCACTCTGCCAAGGAATATTCCAAGACTTGCTCACACACCTGAGGAAACAGCACGGACAAGACAGCTTTCTCAAAGCCTTTGACCCTTTGCTTTTCAATGAATTGAGTTCGCGGCTTTGTTGCAATCTGTAGACAGCGTGTAGACAGCACTTCCGAGCTCTAATGATCTTATCAGAATTCAGATGGACTGAGAATTCACATTCGTGTACTGCAAGCGCCCCATGAGCAAGAACTATGGTTCAATACATGTCACACATCACTCAAGAAGAACTACGGTCCTGAAAGACGGCACTGCACTGGTAACAAAGTATCGTCAGCACCAGTCACATCACTGGCAACAAACTACTTCAAAGCCAACTTTACAACCCCTCTCACCCATCGCAGCAATGTCTCGTAAAACGCAAACATGAACGCCGCATTCAGAACCGTTTGCACCAATTTCGGCCCAATTCCCTTAAAGTACCCAACATGACCTTCGTTTTTCCCGATTTCCATGAAACATTCCATAAACGTCTTGTCGTGTTCTCGCCTCAATCGACTTTGCGCCACCTGCAAAGGGTAGGTTACGATTGTTGCTATCGTTTTTGTGAAGCTTCCGATGATGAAAGCCAAGAAGGGCGATATCGTTTTCCGTGATCGAGCGTAACGCTTTTTGATGACGTCGTACAGCCCGTATTGGATCACAGGGTTGGAAACAAGATATAAAGATGTCGTGAGACCGCTCCAAAGCGATGGAAGACCGGCATGTTGGTAAAGACGATATGTGACAACCAAAACATTTTGGGTTCCTTCAGTCACCCACGAATCGGATTGACGTTTTTCTACTTGTGCGTTTGCGCTATTTGAGTTAGGTGATGCGCCAGTTCCAACTCCATTCGCACCAGTACCAGTAACGCTTTTTTTCGGTGACGTGCCACTTGTTCTTGATCCGGGCTGACTACTTTCTTTGCCACTTGGCGGTGTACCTGTCCAATCGAAGATCTTCGGCACGAAAAACCAACCTTTATCCATCGGACTTTTACCCTTCTCAGGACTTTTGTTTGGCGAGGAATCTTTGGAACTGTAGTCGTCATTCGCGGTTTTATAATCCGAGAATACAGAAACGGAATCTCTGTCGTGGTCTTTCGCGTCTTTCGAAGTTTTTTCAGTATTTCGAGAAGATCCGTCTTTTGCACTGTGACTTGATTCATCAGCACCACGTTCATGCTTTCCAGGGCCCCCACTGTCGGACGAAGAAGAGTTACTGCCACCAGCACCGATATCTGCGCGCTCAAGATGCAACACCCGTCTTTCTGATTCTTCCTTTGCTGCTTCTAACGCGATTTGTTCGTGTTTCTTCGATTCTTTCATACAATACATGTTGGCTTTCCAGAGGGGCTCGGTTAGACACATGTTGAGGACGCCTGTCAGAGATTTGAAGAACAGTTAGACAAATGTTGAGGACACCTGTGATATTTGGACCCAATACAGGATAAAAACTAAAACGACTGCAGGAACAATCACAAAAACAGAACGGTCCAAAACAACGGCACAAACAGATCCAAAACAAAGTAGATCAGTATACCCGCCACCAAACTCCCGACAAAACTTTCCAACGCAGCTCCGTCTCCAACTTTTCCTGCAAGCGCTTTCCCTATTTGCAACGCTTTCACCATTTCGAAAAGATAGAAATAGATAAATTGCGAGATCCCACACGTTGTCAGAACTGGGATGGTTCCGGCGTAGCTGGAGTTTGATTGTTTTTTAAGTTTGATTGTTTGTTTTGGAAGTTGAAACAAAGTCTAGACTTCAAAATTACAGTCTTCCCAACTTTGAAGCAAAGACTTCCACAAACCAAAAAAACAACAAATACAATCCCGCAATTCCGTCGACTTCCCAAAGGGATTTCACCTTATCCAGCGCCGACAGCGATGTCGATTTCTTATCCATCTGTGCCAACGTTCTCAGTATGTCCAAAGGATACAGCAGCAGATGCGAAAAAACACTTGCCACCGAGCCAACAATCGCATGTGTCAGATTTGAGTCGGTAACTGCGACGCCTGCAGATGTTGGAGCTGCGCCACCGGTGAGATTCGCTCTCATTCGGTTTGCGATTGTTGCAGAGAGGGCTTGCTGCAAGCTGTTTGACCTCACTGGTGTCGGGCATGGTGAGGCGCAACTGCTCGATGAGGAAGGGGTACTGCTGTCCACAGGCAACATCTTGAATGGATTCAAAAACGTCAACAGTCTTCGAATGCAAAAAGTCAAATGATCATCACATTGATCGCTCAAAGGGTACTCATTGATTGGTCAAACCCATTCACTGCTAAAACTTGAAATGATTCCTGTAGAGATTCTAGAGAAACAAATCGAAATGAAAACGTAACGCAAACGCCGGATAAGAGAAGGACTTTTGCAGCAGCGTCACGCTGACCGTGCCATGTCATGAATGGCTCTCTTGAATGTCCTGGCTCTGACCGCATGACTGTCTGAATTATTACCATCTGCAGCAAATCGGAAACCCTCGAAACATCTGTGAAGAACACTTGGACCATCCCCCGCAATTCAGCTGCTCAACCTTTGAGTTCAATGATTGAATTCACAATGGACAAATATTTGCGCAACCATACAGCGCGCTACATGTTATCCCTCTGTTTTAACTTATCATCAATTGGAATTGATCAGATTTGTGACTGTCAGTAACTCGTCCCTACGAATTATTCGTCGAATGCAGGTCAACTCAGGAACGTTTTTTGAACTCAATGAATTCAGTTAGTCATTTTCTTTTTTTGATTTTCAAATTTACGGAACCGTTCCACTCAAGCTGCAAGCAAGGGCATACTATGCCCAATGAGAACTTTTGGCAGCATTGACCCAGGGAACTCTGATAGCATGGACTTCATTGTAGAGAGACTCGAGTCTTTTATTCTGATCAAGTTCCTTTTTTTTTTATTCATCGACATCATGCAAAATAAGTACACAAGGACTCTCTCAGTAGTCCCAAAGTTCATCAAGTTTATCAACATCAGGCTCAATTGAATTTCCAAGCTCATGCGAAAGCTCCCCTAACAGCTCACCTAAAAGCTCAATGGAGTTCACTAAAATAATGATCGTCATCAAGGCTAACACAACTGTGTACTTACGCCTTTGAGTAGTAATTAATTTTCTTCCTCCTCCTCCTCTTCATAGAATTCCATTCCCTCTTCCCATCCTTCTTCTCCTTCTTCATATTCTTCCTCTTCCTCACCCTCCTCTCCTTCGCCTTCTTCCCATTCTCCTTCTTCACCCTCTTCCTCCTCCTCTTCTCCCTCACCGCCGTCGCCCTCTGCATATTCCTCATCTTCATCTTCCCATTCCTCTTCGTCGCCTTCTTCAATAACTTCCAACCCATCAGTAAAACCATCAGTCTCTTCCGTCGTCTTTTGATCTTCATAATCATTTCCTTCTTTCGAAGGATCGTAGTCATAAACTGACTCTTCGTCATCCTCTGTTTCGATCAACAGATTCTGATTGGACGTTTTATCCGCATCATCATGACCACCTAAGCTGCTAGTGCCCTTGTTTTTACTTCCTTTCCGCGACGCGATTTCTTCCTCTTCTTCTTCCGCACGTTTTTTAGCGCGTTTCTTTTCTAATTTTTCGAGTCTTTCTTTTTCAGCCGCAATTTTTATCTTTTCTTCCTCTTGCTGGATCTCCAAAGCGATTAATTGGAGTGCTTCTTCTTCTTCCTGCTTCATCTTGCCTAATTTGCCCAAATATGTTCGCAAATTGTCCCAGTGTTTGTCGAACAGATTTCGATCGTTCCAGCAACCTCTTCGTGCTGGGAGGCTTTTTACACAGGCATGGAGGAAGAATTGTAACGCCGAGTTTGGAACAGGCGGATATCCAGCGTTTGTAGCGAGGACAATGTCTTCAGTGATGTCTCCTTGAGCGTTATGATTGCCTTCAGCTTGTAAAGCTCCATTCTCTGAACCATCCTTCTTGATATACTTTTCGAAATTCCGAATGTTTTCCGAAACCGTTTGCGGATTCGATACAGACATCTTTCGATTTGACACGGGTAAATTCGCGGGTCCTGTTGAACTATTGCTGTTCTTCAAATTCTTCTCCATCGGCATGGATTGGTCCAGATTTTTCTTGTTAGAGCCTTCCGATTTATCAGGCGAAGTTCCCGACTTATCTGGCGAGGCCGACCTTTGCTTCTGTATTGGCGATTCTGACACGGTATGGGGTGTATCTGGGATGGCGCCATTTGCTCCTCCTGGCGAGTTTGGACCATTTGCCATTGGTGAGTTCGGACCCACGCCCACGCCTTGCAGATTGTGATGTCCGACTGGTGATCCGTATTCCGAAACAGAGCTTTGTTTCTGCACAGTATAAGCGGAATTCCCAGTTGCGTCCAAATCTTTGTTCGCGCCGTAAGCTGCGAAATTCGTCCACACACGTGCCATATCTGCAACGTTGAGTCTTTGCCAGGTAGGGACGCTGTTTTTTCCAGGCGTTGTTGGCATCGTGGCGGTCTTTTCCCACTTGAAGGTGGCGCCCACTTTCTGGCGGATGCCGTAAGGTTGCTGGTTCGCGTTGCCATAAGGTTGTGGCTCTTGTCCGAGAGCGCCGGGTTGTTGTCCTGCATCGGCATCACCCTCCGGAGCCGTTTTCGAACTATCTGGTAAAGCTTTCAAGCGACTCCCATCTAATGTTTCGGCGCTTAACGACTTCAACACTTCAAAGTTGTAGTACCGACCGACATCTCTCCCAACGCCGATCGTCACTAACCGTTTCAAGGAGTCGATCAATTTCGCGAGCTCCAGACTGTCGTGTCGTTTGATTAATTCTTCAGTTTCATCAGGCGTGATCGTCCTCAAAAGCTGGAAACACAACGTCACGAGTCGTTCCGGTCGATTCAAATCCAGCGAGAAGAAGTCGAGTTTCAGATTGGCGGGCGCTAATGCAATGGCAGTTGCAGTTTGAACATCAGTGTTGGTTGCTGGCCCAGATGGATCAGCAGTTCCAGCACCTGGTGCTCCACCAGCATCGGCTTTTTGATGGGTGCCCTCTTGCGAGAGTGCATTTTCCTTTGCCAGATACTCTTCGAACCATCCGGGATAGCCCCCACGGGGGCTACCATCAAGGCTCGGATGCGGGCTACTTCCATCCGCTTGATGCGTCCCTTCTTCGTGAATCAGTGGAATCGCCTCCACTGGGCCTCCCGGGGCCGGCGTGACTCCGGGCGATGGAACAAACCCGACTCCGGGCGATTGCAAATTTCCGGTCACATCCTTCACACTCGGACTGGTTTCGAGTGGGGAGGATCGGCCGAAAGCGTCCTTTACACTCGGACTGGACCCGACGACCGACAATCGCGGAACGTCTACTACACTCGGGCTCGAACCGATGACCGTCACATTCTTCACAGGACTCGAACTTTGCCCCGGTGGACTTTGTCCCGGTGGACTCTGGCCTCGTGGACTGGCTCCCGGAGTTCCGTCTTCTTCGTCACCATCCACCGGAATATCCAACACACTCGCACTTGCGGTTTCGTCAGCATTGTCTTTCGAATCTCCTCTCGAAAGACCATCGTCACCATCTTTGGAATCTCCACCTCTCGAGAGAGCGTCACCAACATCACCACCATATCTGAAGAATTTGTCATCATTCTCGACCTTTCCTCTCAGTCTCATGCTCATTTTCTCAATCGCAATACTGGCACTCGGATTCGCTCTTATGATCGCATCTTTGAGCTCGATCAATTTTTCGCCTTTCTTTTTATGCGCCAAGATCGGAAACACTATCTCTGAAATAAAAAACACAAAGGGGACAAACAAAGCGAGGATTCTGCACGTTTCAGCCCACCCGGATACTTTGTCATGATAGTTTTTTGTATTGAATGACGTCATTGAGGTGCTTGAGCCTTGTAAACTTGTCATCCCCTTACTCACCAACAACCCCACAATCAGTCCCATAAACACGACCTCGTAGAGATTGTGGCGATATTCGAGATGCGGAATGTAAAACACCGTCATGAACATGCCAACCCCGATCAGTGGGACCAAAACTGTGAAAAACACCTGCTCCATAGATGTTGTCCAGAATACACTCGTAATTCCGATCACGAAGATCACGTCTCTGAACATCTGGATACAGGACCAGAAATAGCAGCCTTTTCTGAAATCTAAGTGTAAAAATCCAAGGGAAT
>Ga0099797_100646_pt1 | contig 21662 bp, 10 predicted proteins | sample Uncmet_Sort48C_1_FD_89871 | JGI IMG/M metagenome (GOLD analysis project Ga0099797, IMG submission 89871) | Marine eukaryotic communities from CALCOFI LINE 67, Pacific Ocean - C012_Sort48C_1 | ecosystem: Environmental > Aquatic > Marine > Oceanic | place: Pacific Ocean: Monterey Bay | collected...
TAAAATTTTATTTAAATTAATGAGTACTTGGTAAGAAGTAATTAAGAGAGATAGTAAAATATTAGCGCTGTTAAATATATATTTTTAAAGGTTTATCTTGATTTTTTCAAAATATCGCTGTTTTCAAAACATCCATGTAGCAACATGGTGACGGAACAGGCGTAATCCCCTTGTTTGGTGTTCACTGTGACCCGAGGGCGTTTGGGAAAATTGATGTACGATTGATGCAATGGATTCAGTATCCAATGTGTAATTTTACCTTCCTTGTTTTTGTGATCGTTCATAGGATACTTCTTTATACTGGCGGTCATTTTTTTCGTTCATACCTCTCACAAACATATACTTAATTCTTACTCATTGATTTAATAAAATTTTACTAAAACATATATATCGGGATGTGAAATTATATAACTTTACACTTTAACAAAATAATATTATGGTCGAAGAAAACTTTACATAAAACAAAATTATAATGCATAATGGAGTAATTACATTGCAAAATGAACATTTACACACGAAGTATAACTATTCAACAGGATAGGTGAGATTGCCAGAACATTCACAAATAGGATTTATATAAGGTTCAATAAATGTGTCCAAGAATCTTACATTTTAAAAGGTTTAAAAATAATTGGCCGTCCTTTTAAAAGTATATATATATATACTTAATTCTTACTTATTGATTTAATAAAATTTTACTCCCTGTAAATAATATATATGTATATAAATGACATTCATTCTCTCGTTCCTTCCATCGCACTTTCTCTCTCAAAGTCTAGTATATATATATATATATACTTAATTCTTACTCATTAATTTAATAAAATTTTACTCCCTGTAAATAATATATATGTATATAAATGACATTCATTCTCTCATTCCTTCCATCACACTTTCTCTCTCAAAGTCTAGTATTCGTAGCTGGTGTTGTCATCGTCATCACCATCTGATTTATGGTTTATTCTTCTGTCATTCCTTTTCATTCGTAATGCAATTGAATCTTTATCGTCGTCCATTAGTATGCTATCACTTTTTCTTTCATATTTTTTCTTTTTCATTTTGCTTTTTCTTTCCTTTTTTCTCCTCTTCTCACGGCCATTTTTGCCATTCCCTCGTTCCCTTTCCCGTTCTATTTCCCTCCCTATCTCATTTCCTCCGTCCATTTTTCTCTCCTTCTCCCTACCACTTGTGTTGTTCCCCTGTTCCATGTCTCTGTCTCTTTCTCCCACCATTTCCCTTCCATTCTCTCTTCCCCTTGTTTCTATTTCGTCAATGTCAATTTGCAGGGATTCACAATCGTTATGGACATAGTTATTTATTTTTATTGAATTTATGTCGATGGATTGAGATTCACTAGTTTCACTACTATTGTCCATATCATATATATACTTAATTCTTACTCATTAATATATGTATATACTTAATTCTTACTCATTGATTTAATAAAATTTTACTCCCTGTAAATAATATATATATATATAAATGACATTCATTCTCTCGATCCTTCCATCACACTTTCTCTCTCAAAGTCTAGTATTCGTAGCTGGTGTTGTCATCGTCATCACCATCTGATTGTTGGTTTATTCTTCTGTCATTCCTTTTCATTCGTAATGCAATTGAATCTTTTTATATCTCAATATAAAAAGTTTATATATTTAAAAATTAAAATGAGTGTAAGAAAATAATATACAATGGTGTACTTGGTACGTATCATACGAGTGTGTATATATATATATATATATATTAGTGTAATACTAGAGATATAAAATATATATATAAATAAATTGAGTAAGAATTAATTATATATACATGAAATACTGAAAAATACATTTTTGATAGCCCCCGCAATTTCATTGCTTAGGAATAAGTGAAAATACAATTGGACTCTGTCGTAGTCTATAATATTCGCTAACACTAGCAGCATTAGCAAAATATATTTGTGAATCGTTACGATCAGTGTCTGGAGGAAAAATTCCAGGATCTCCATGCTCATGTCCAAATATATGTATCAACGGCTTAATTTCATCACGAACATATTGTAGTAGTTTTTTACATCCTCCACTTTTCCCACCAAAGATGCATTTATCCCCAATAGAATATGGAGGGCAATGAGTCAACAAAATGTCCGTATCTTTTTCAATCAACTTCCACTTCGCTTCCATTTTATCAGCTGTTAATTGAAAGCCTGTTTGCCATGGGTCTAGTAGTATTTGATGAAAATTGTTAGCCTATGTTTTCTATGTTACAAGAGGGAACATCATGAGATTCCAAACTTACGTTCAATTATTGTCCATGGACTACCGTAAAACTTTATATTTTCAATGATTATACTTTCATCAATTAATACAATTATTCCCAATTTTTTCATAAACATTTTAATTTCATCGGTAGAATCCTTTTTAAAATGCCATTCTTGTTGAAACACATCATAAAACTCTGTATCAAATAGCATATCATGATTTCCTGGAACAAATATTTTATATTTAAAATTTGGCAAGCTTGCAAACCAACTTGCAAAATCTTTTAGTTCTTCAATTGTTCCAAAATTTGATGCGTCGCCCGTATGAATCAATATATCGCCTTTTGGAAAATTTTCTTTGGAAAATGAATTGTGTAAGCCGTGCGTATCTGAAATTATTGCTATTTTTAACTTTTTCGTCTTGTTGTTTTTTTGAGTATTATTATCACTGCTGGATAACTTTTTTGTCTGTATGTTATTACATATCCTTATTTGACCTGAAGAAGCTTCTACAATTCCAAAGAGTGCGTACAAAACTTTAGATATCGATTTGTACTGATAGCACGATATAAAAAAAATTACTAATTGAAGCGGCAATGTTAAAAGAGACAGGAGACATTTTAAATGTCCATCTTTAATTCTTGATTTTGCAATCAACTTTACATAAATCGGGTTACAACCCTGACTCTCACCTAACTTTCCAAACCTTTCAACATTAATATATTTTTGCAACAACTTACCGTCAATATTTTTGTCCCTTTCTTGCGAAAGAGCTTTTCTTTTCCTGGCAGATGCTGCTCGCATCCGAGCCATGATTTTATCAATTTATTTGGTTTAAGGCTTGAGCAGTAGTTCCTCCTCGTTCACCATCGTTACAATTGCCGTGAAGAGGCCGTGTACAAAACGACCTGCGTTTCATTCATTAATCTACAACAACATTGTTGCGATGATTATTATTAATATTAATTAATTGCTAAAAAAATAATTTATTATATATATAATATATAAATATCATAATAAGTTATTATATATTTTTTATTATTATTATTATTTATTATATAATTTCAATAATATTAAATATAATAATAAAATTTTAGGCCAATAATTATTTTTTTTTTTATAAAAATATTATTTAATTTTTATTACAGACGACTATTGAAACTATTTTAATAATATTTTATAATAATTACTACAGCAGTATAATTAAATAAAGAAAACCAATAATAATCAAAATCAATGGTGCAATCCTTCTATTAATAGTGACGGCGAAGAGAAAGAAGAGTCATTTGGTTTTCAGTTTCGTAATTTTTTCATAGTCTGTCTCTTATTTTATTGACAAAATGTTTTAATTGAAATTATAATGCTATGTTATTTCGTGTTAATTTTTTACCATTGTAATTCACTAAAAAAAATTCATTTTTTATACTGCATTGTTGAAATTATAAAAGGAATTTTTACAACGATTACCATTGATAATTTATGGTGGAGATAATATATAAAATAATAATAAATAATAAATTAAAAAAATATAATAATAATATAAATAATAAATATAATAATACGCGCCATTTATTATTAAAATAAAATTAAAAATAAGTATTTATTATCATAATTTAATAATAATAAAGAAGTTTTTTAGGTGATTTTATTATTATATATTATATATGTTGTGTTGTATATACTGTTGTATTATATAATAATAATAATAAAATAATTAATAATAATGTGAGATTTAGATAATTTTTTATTGATTTTCATGATCCGGGAGGTGCTACTCCGCGGCGATCTGTCGGCGCGTTCGAACGTAGATCGTTACAGATACAATACAGATACCTGCATAGTAAGATATACAACAAGATGACGGATGCAACCTACAACTATGTAGTGACGGCCCAAAAACCTACTGCAGTGACTCATGCAATACGTGGTAGATTCACCAGTAAGGATGAGTTGAATTTAATCGTCGCAAAAGGTACATTATTAGAACTGTCTAAAATTACTGAGGAAGGTTTACAACCAATCTTGGAAATACCACTGTATGGCCGCGTTGCCGCTTTAGAATTATATACGCCGCCATCGGGTAACAATGGACAAGACTTGTTGTTTATTTTAACAGAGCGCTATGATGTATGTGTATTGCGCTACGATACTGCCACTGGTACAATACGTACACACTCCTCAGGTAATGTTCGTGACATAATTGGACGACCAACTGAAGGTGGTCAAATAGGTATTGTTGACCCATCTTGCCGTTTAATTGGCTTGCATCTATACGATGGCTTATTTAAGGTAGTGCCGTTGGAAAGCGATGGCAAAGTCAAAGAGGCTTTTAATGTTCGTTTAGAAGAATTGCAAATTATTGATATGTGCTTTTTACACGGCACTTCAGTACCAACTGTATGTGTTTTGTTTGAAGATGGAAAACAACGTCGGCATGTGAAAACATATAAAATTATACTGTCACGTAAAGAGTTTGTTGAAGGTCCTTGGAATCAACCAAATGTTGAATCGGGTGCATCAATTTTAATTCCTGTGCCTACGGCAACTGGTGGTGGCGTTTTAATCCTTGGTCAACAATCCATTACGTACCATAATGGACAAAATCCAATGTCCTTATCAACTCCAAGTGTTGTGTGGCGCGCAAGTGGTAAAATTGATGCAGATGGATCAAGGTATTTATTAGGTGATCATTTAGGTTGCCTATGGGTATTGGTTTTAAAATCGAATGATGGTGTAATGGGTGGATTAGATATTGATAGGTTAGGGGTAACAAGCATTCCTTCTACTATTGTCTACCTTGATTCTGGCGTTGTGCACGTTGGAAGTGGATTTGGTGATTCCCAACTTATTCGTCTATTAGAGGAACGTAATCCGGAAACCCGTTCGTTTGTGGAAGTACTTGATACATACCAAAATTTAGGGCCAATCGTTGATTTTTGTGTAGTCGATTTGGAAAATCAAGGTCGTGGGCAAGTTGTTACGTGTAGCGGGGCATTTAAAGATGGTTCCTTACGAATTATACGCAACGGCATTGGGATCAATGAGCAGGCAGCTATTGAAATGGATGGCATCAAAGGCTTATGGGCTCTAAAACCATCGTTAAACGCTCCGTTTGATAAATATTTAGTCATGACATTTCGTGGTGAAACTCGAGTGCTTGGATTAGAGGACCAAACAATGGAGGAAGTTGAAGTGGATGCGTTTGAATGCAGCACTCGGACACTCGTATGTTGCAACATGCTGGGAACGAATATTGCGCAAGTTAATGAACGTTCCATAAATATAGCAAATGGCCAGACGTTAAAATTAGTTACGAAGTGGTCGCCACCAGCAGATAATAATCGTATTACAGTTGCAGCTGCTAATGCGGTGAATCTATTAGTTGCACTTGGGGGTGGAAAAATGGTATTGCTTGAAATTAATGAAAGTGGTAGTAATTTGAAAGAAATAAATGAAACGACTTTGGACAATGAAGTTTCTTGTATTGATATTTCACCATTGTCGCTAGTAAGTGGCAGCGACACTGGTACCAAAGCTAATATTGGAGTTGTTGGAACCTGGAATGATATGAGTGTCCACATTTTAAATTTACCAAAGTTAGAAATTTTACAAAAATATCGCCTCAGCGGCGACACGATTGCAAGATCCGTCCTATTAACAACATTTGACAATGCAGCACATTTACTTGTGGGTTTAGGAGATGGGAATTTAGTTCGTTTTATGTGCGATTCAAACACTGGTGAACTTACAAATAGGAAAAAAATTGCACTTGGTACACAACCAATTAATTTAACGACGTTTCGTTCAAAAAATTCACAGCATGTATTTGCAGGGTGTGATCGCCCCGTAGTAGTATATAGTAGCAATGGCAAGGTACATTACAGCAGTGTCAATCGTAACGATGTAAATGTTGTTTGTCCATTTAATACAGAGGATTTTGAAGACTGTTTAGCATTAGCATCTGAGGATGAGATGTGCATTGGGACACTAGATGATATTCAAAAGTTACATATAAGAACGGTTCCATTAAATGAACAACCAAGGCGTATTTGTCATAGTGAGCAATACAGTGCATTTGCAATTGTTACAAACCGATTTCAGGTAGATGAAAGTACAAATGGGGAAGAAATTGAAATGAACTACATACGCTTAATGGATGAGCAAACGTTTGATATCATTGATAGTTTTACATTAGATGATTTTGAACAAGGAATTTCTGTTACAAAATGCATTTTTAAAGGAGATGAAGAAACAGAATATTTTGTTGTCGGCACTGCATATGCGTTGGAAGACGAGCCAGAACCATCCAGGGGGCGTATATTAGTTTTTAAAGTATCTACTTTCGACTCCTCGCAATCATCATCTACTACTACAACGACTACAATAAACGAAGATTCTAATAACATTAATGTTAAGCGTTTGGAATTAGTTGCGCAAGCGGATACACCAGGCGCTGTGTATACATTGAAGTCATTTAATGGAAATTTACTGGCCGGAGTGAATAGTAAAATACAATTATATGAATGGAGTAACACAGACGAAGGGGTGGAGGTTCCGAAAGAATTAAACAGTAAATGTGGCTTACACGGGCATATATTGGCGTTATATTTACAAACGCGTGGTGATTTTATATTAGTTGGCGATTTAATGAAATCAATTTCCTTATGTGTTTACAAGCCATTGGAAGGCATGATTGAAGAAATAGCTAGAGACTTTAATGCGAACTGGATGACGGCTATAGGTATAATAGACGATGAAACGTTTATAGGTGCGGAACATGCATTTAATCTATTTGTAGCGAAAAAAAATAGTACGGCAACAAGTGAAGAAGAGCGTGGAAGATTAAAAATCACTGGTGAATACCATTTAGGTGAATTTGTAAATTGTTTCCAAGAAGGTTCGTTAGTGATGCAGCCTATGGAAAATGTTAAGGGTAACAGCACTAGTAACGGCGGAAGTAGCACCATCGTCAAGAAAAGTGGTAATGACAACACTGGGGCAAATAATAATAGTATGGATGTTGATGATGACTCGGATATAGCAACAGCATCAAGCATGGTAAACATACGGCCAACAATGCTTTTCGCTACTGTTTCTGGTTCCATTGCTGCATTAGCAAATTTAAGTAAACATCAATTTGACTTACTACATCGTTTACAAAATGCTTTGAACGAAGTCATTAATGGCGTTGGTGGCTTCTCGCATAGTCAATGGCGTGCGTTTTGCAATGAAAGAAATATACCGGACAAAACTAGTGCATCGAAAAATTTTATTGATGGTGATTTAATTGAACGATTTTTAGACTTGGGGAAAGATGAAATGAGTAAAATTGTAGAAACAATGATTGCAAACCGTGACGTGGGTAAAAATAGTGAAGGCAACAAAGGTAACGGTGGTAGCAGTGTGAATGACGCTGGTGATAGGTTAACCGTCGATATTGTGAGCAAGCTCGTTGAAGATTTAACACGTTTACATTAATTTAATTACGATTAATCAATCTTCTCGTACGTGCGTTTACATTAAAATACGCCAGGAGTTGTTGTACGAGTATATGTAATTCGTTGAATTAGAAAAATGTAAAATCATTTTTAAAGTATATACGCAATAATTTATTTTTAATTTACTCATTGATAACAATCCGAGAATAATACTCTAGATAAAAAATAAAAAGTATTTAAAAATCTTATTCACACTTCTTATTTTAATATACACACATATCGTAATATTTATACACATTTATATATATTTACAGGGAATAAAATTTTATTAAATAAATGAGTAAGAATTAATTAAATATATACTCGTAAGAAATGAGTAAGAATTAATAATATCATAATATATTTAATATATATAATAAATATTAACTATAATATATAATGATGATATGTGCTTATCATCATAATTTCAAATATTAACACGAAATAAGAAGGAGGGAGAAAAATAAAGTAAAATATAATATAATAATATAATAATATAATAATATAATACTGTAATGTTTTCTTTTCAATTCATCTTTATAAAATTACTAACAATTTTCGTGTAGCAGGTCGAAAGCGACCACTACACTACCACCTGGTGGTACTGTAATGGACCATGACTGGCAACATGATGAGCTTACGTGAACAAAACAAAAAAGAACAACCAAGGTGAAGTGTCAGACACGAAATAACAAGGGTTAACATTGAAACCAAGGCACACCTAGGAACGCAATAGTGAAATGGTAAATAATAAAATCGAAGGAATGCAAAAAAAAGATAATTTCTTTTTTTAATAGATTTTTTTTGGATCTTTTTTTATTTACTAATTTATTGTAATACGATGTACGTAGCAATTGGAAACGATGCATTACAGCAACAGAACGTATTAGAAAGGGATTGATTTTGGCAGCAAAGAAAGTTAACACGGTGTTACTATGGTAATCAAGATTTTAATGACGACTAAATTTTAAATTACGCATCCTTCTTGTTGTTATATTGTTATATCATTGGTATTGCACTGGTATTATTATTATACTACTACTATTATATATAAAGGAGAGTATAATTACATACATTCACTATATTAATTATAATCTTATTGAAAAGACACGGAGGGCGTTTTGATGCACGTCTAGAGTCAGACGTAACGTGACGTTACCCGTACTGTTGTCTTCAATGTTTATTCCATCTTTTTTATATTGACTTGATTCTTTACATATTGTATTGCAAACTTAAAACCACCTGTCTCGTTTATAAGTATTTGTAAAAAAGGAAACCAATATTTTATCTTTTTGGAAATATTTTCGTGTGTCCACATATACACGTATTTTGATATTTTACACATTATGTCAGCCCCTGTAGTTAATAAAGAGGACTCGGTACCTACTGAATTTAGGAATTTCCCCCTACAAAAATTTGATACAAATGATAATAAGAATGGAAAGAAAATTTTAGTTGACCATCAAAGTCACGTCAAAAACCATACTGAAACATCGCAAAAGGAAGGTATACAAGGAAACACAACCAAACATACCTCTGAAAAAGGACCTAACGCTCAAGGTATTGACGTACAAAAGAAAGCAGCGTCGAAAACGACAATGCCGGTTGTTGCATCAATATCTTCAACTTCCACCATTTCGAACGATTCGTCACCGTCATCATTTGCTGGTCAATCAGGAACTTTGCCAAATAAAACCCAATTATTTGAGCAAACAAAGGCAAAAATGCCTGGTAAACCTATAATACGAAGTAAAGGGCCAAAAAGAAAAAAAACAAACACAGGCAACAGCTCTGATAATAAATCATCGAATAGTAGCAGTAATGATAGTGGTGGGCCTAGTAATCCACAAAAGAAAATCAAATTAAATGATGTAAATAGCAATATCGAAAAAAATACAACAGCAGCTGTTGGTCGCTCAAAGTTATTAGCCACTGGTCGTTGGACAGAAGTTGAACACAATTTATTCAAGCAAGGTCTTGAAATATATGGAAAAGAATGGAACAAAGTTGCAGAGCTAGTAAGGACTCGAACAGTTGTTCAAACTAGAACACATGCGCAAAAATATTTTCAACGGTTGTTAAAGGCGGCTAATCTAGATCAAAAAGAATTGAAGAAAAGTGGCAAAAAATTAAGTAAAAAAAAAACGAAAATAAATGATGCTCTTGTGACACCGATCAAAAGTAATGCAAGTGTAAATAAAGGTACCTTTAATACAGCCGGTAATAAATATAAAAAAAAAGCAGGTACAAACAAATCAACGAAGGAACATTTAAAAAGAAGTCCTGCAGCATCAGCGCTTTTGTTGCGAACATCCGCTGGGTCTGAGGCTATTATGGGAATGAATTTGCATAAAAAGTTAGAGAAATCAAAAGGATCAAAAAATAGCACAAATGAAGAGGTTATGGCAGATTCGAAATATTTAGAATTAGCTAAAAGTGGAACAGCAAGTACTAGTAAAAAAAGTAACCGTGGTAATTTGAAAAGAAAAAAGAAGAATGTAAGCAAAAAAGATAAAAGAGATGGCAATAAAAAGGCATCGCCTTCGATTAACTCGAAAAAAAGGCCCAAGCCAAGTTTAATAGGACTTTCTACTCCAAGGGAAGGGGAGGTATTCGGAAAATATGGTCAAAATGTACCGGAGACGCCGTGGGCCGGGCATGTTGCGTTACTAAAACAGAACAATGATAGCAAAAAGAAAAAAAAGAAAAATGGACTGTTGTTTTTAGGCAATAAATCTGATTCTAAATATAACCGGGCTACCCAACGGTCCTTGCGACATATGCCAGCAAAGCGAACAATGATTCATGATGGCATATTAACGGGTGATGTTCGTGGTCTAACAAGCGCAATACGAGCAGTAAAGGGTGAAGTTGCACTTTCTCCTAGAGCATCACCAACGGCATCTTCTTCAACAACTACTGACGGAAGAAACTTCAATGCATTTAGGAAAAAAAGCGTGGAATTTGCTACTGATACTAGCACAAGTAATGATGGTGACGGCACTTTATTAGATAGATTTAACACGAATCAAAAACTGTCACAATTATCTAAACTTAATCCAAGACCATCAAAAAATCCCCCAATTCTTGTTAATGCAAGCGCGAAAGTTTTTGAAGACCCGGTACAGGGAAGTGAAAAAAATATAGTCGAAGAAGTTGTATCCAATATGATAGAAAAGGTAAAAGATTTTAAAAATCAAAGCAAAACTGATGTTTCTTCCATTACTACCTCTACCTCTGACAGTAATGATGAAAGTAACAGTAACGATGATAGTTTAAAGATAACAAAAAGTACCAGTTCTACGTCAAGATCCTCTTCGTCACCGAGTTTAGAATTAGAAATTAAAAAACCTATAGATTTTTCAGGAAAGTTAAAATTGAGTATAAATTCAAATACTTCGTCACTTAGTAATTCATGTATGTCTGTTGAGTTTGTACGCAGTCGTCCACAATTAAAAATGGCTTCAGTGTCCGGTGGAATGGTTCTATCAGTTGCTGATTATGTTAATCACCCTGATAAATACGGCTATACGCCTTTGATGTTAGCAGCATCGTTAAATGAAGAATACTTTAAACAAATAAAAAAAACAAATAAAAATGATGCATTCAAAAAGGTACCAATCGAAATGGTGAAAATTTTATTTCATAATAAAGCATCTGCAAAATATATTGATAAAGCAGGTTATTCGTGTTTGCATTGGGCAGCTGCTAAAGGTAACACGGAATTGTGCTCTGAGTTCTTAAATCGTGGTTCTAAAATCAATTTGCAAGGTAATGACGGGAATACACCATTGCATTTAGCATGTTGCGAGGGGCGTGTTGAAACAGTGAAATATTTGTTAAAACGAAATGCAGATGCATCATTACGAAATAAATGGGGAAGAAATGCCATTGAACTTGCTGCGGTGGAACATCGAGTTGATACAATGTCACATCGAAAAGCAGCGGACAGACTTAGGAGTGAAATACGGTCATTGTTCTATAAACATGATGCATCATGGCGCACTTTGTTCGTTCATCATCCTGAATGCCAAGAACATCAACCTCGTAAGGACGATGAGTGGGAACATCCTGAAAGAATAGATGTAATTATGAAAGAAATTGAACAGCAAACGTTTTTTGATGCTGACGCATCGCTTGAATATTCCTCAAATTTTAATCGTGCAAACGTAAAGTCATTATTACGAGTTCATTCAACACAATATATTAAATTTATACATGATTTATCAAAACAGGTAAAAGAAGATGGGTCTGTAATTCCATTTACACCAAAAGTCCAAAAAAGTATTGGTGGTGTTTCAGAAGGGGAAGTAAAAGAAGATGACATTTGTGATACTTCATTTTCAACTGGTTCATTGCCAGCTGCTAGACGTGCTGTTGGAGCAGTTTGTTATGCTGTAGATCGTGTGGTGACGGGTAAGAATAGAAATGCATTTTGCGCGGTACGCCCCCCAGGACACCATGCTGGCATCAGCGGTTTGTTAAAAAATGCTACTTCTTGTGGCTTTTGCATATTTAATAATGTTGCTGTTGGTGCATTACATGCTCTAGATGAACATAATTTACAACGTGTGGCAATATTAGATTTTGATGTCCATCATGGTAATGGTACGGAGGAAATTATAAACAAATTCGCTGATCCAAGTAAATTGTTTTTCTTCTCTATTCATTTATATGATCGTAACAAATCTTATGAATTTTATCCTGGCACTGGCAAAAGTGATTTTTTGTTACGAAATATTGTAAATGCACCAATGAAACCACTATGGCGGCGTGAACATAGTTCATCCAGCTCTGGCCGTGGGAAACGAAAACCCCGTAATAGTTTGATTGGTTCTGGTGGCCGTCAAAAATTTAGACAAATTGTATTAGAAAAGCTTCTGCCCGCTTTACGGGCGTATAATCCGGAGTTAATACTTTTATCTTCAGGTTTTGATGGTTCTGAAAATGATGTTGGTAATTGTAACCATACAATAGGTGCTAGGAGCGGTTGCGGTTTAGACCTGAGGCCAGTTGATTATTACTGGGCCGCATCGAAAATTCAAGAAATCGCTGATATCTGTTGTAACGGGAGAATTGTTTCGGTGCTGGAAGGTGGTTACGGGCAAATGGTTCGGTACAAACTTGATCGTAAAAATTTGGCAAATTGTGTTACTGGTCATGTAGCGGCATTAGTTGATCATAAAAAAGCGCCTTTGTTCCCACGTAAAAAAGGTGATCCTGATTCGGATTCGAGCTCATCAGATTCTGATGAGGAAGACAGGGAAGAAGATGAGTCGTTACCAGATCCGACATACGATGTCAAAAAAAAAGTTGGTAAGAATTCAAAAAAGAAGATATGAAAGGGGGCTTCTTATATACGTATGTGTATGATATGTGTACAGGTTTTAAAATATGTGTGGAGCATGTGTATATATATTTTTTTTACATTATTATATATATATATATTAATATATATATATTTTTTTTTTATATTTAATCTCTGTTGATTTTTATCTTTTTTAGTATAATATATGATAAAAAATTTCTCTCTCTTTTATAATTGTTCACAGTTATTTTTCATTCAAGCACAGACAGTATGCGTATATATATAGAAATAGCTTTTTTTATCTATGTGACGCCCCGAATGATTTGAAGAAATCGTCTGTTATTTTTCCTGAGCGTTCCTCTTTTATGAATGCATCACGTGCATGTTTTTCAACAATTTGTCTCGCTTGTTCAGCACGGACAGCGTATTGGTCCTCTTTCGCAGAATCTTGTTCTTGTAAGTTAGCTTGTTGTGTTAAGTTATATACAGCTTTTTCATATTGTGCATATTCAAATTCTTCTTGTCTAAGTCGTTCCTTTTCTGCTAGTTTTGCAGCAGCTTGTGCTTTTTGGATTTCAAAGATCTCTTTCAATTGCCTTGTCGTCATACCTTTCCAATGATCAGGTCTGACACGCCCGCTACCAAGAACACTAATACCAGTTGTACGATGTTCATTTAAGAATGGATCTGCCTGTTTATATTTTACTTCAGCTACACGTTTTCTTTCCTCCGTTTGGCGGAAGACTTCTTCGTTATGGCGTCTTAGTTCTGCTAATTGTTGGTTTGATGATGCATATTCTCTGTTCTCGATTTCTTTTTGTTCATTGTCCTTGTGCTCGATATCCTCCGTCATATTAACAACAGCCTTAATTTGATCTGCATACATTTGCTCTTCTCGTGCTTCTGCCATTCTTTTTTGTTGTTTTATATCAAGAGCTTGATTTGTCCAATCAATAAGTTGCATCTGTTGCATCCTAATTCTATCGCCCTTATTAAGATCCTCGCCAGAAAATTGTTGCAAACTTGAAGGTCCACATCTAGCATCATAATCGCCAACACGTGGTGGTAGTTCCTTTTTCAGTGCGTTTGGGTTATTTAAGTCCCACTCGCGTGTAAGTGTTGGATCGCGTTGTACTTGTACTACCTGTGCAACTTCGAGTCGATCTCTTTGTTGTTGTCTTTTTTCTTCCAATAGATTCATTTCTAACACACGACGAATTTGTCTTTGTTCTTCAGCATAAGACATTTCAGCTGCGCGTTCTGCTTCTTTTTTTGCTCGCTTTTCTGCAACTTGTCTATCCAAAGCTGCTGTATCAACACCTAACGTTCTTGTTCTTGCATTTAAAAATCGTTGACGGCGTTCTTCGTTACGTGCTCTCAAGGCTTGGAGTCTCAATTCTTCTCTGGATGCAACAGATGAATTTGTTCGTGAGTCAAACATATTCGTATCTAAATTTGTTTATTAAAAATAAAAAAAGTTCCTTGGCTTTCTGAGATTAATTCTAAATATTTGCCAAAGTTATTATTTCTTGCGTATGTGTGTATGGTTCATATACACTGCGTTGGGGACACACGCAGCAAATATATATAAAAAAAAAAATTAATAATAGTAGTGGACTAGTGCAGCACTACTATTGATATAGTAGTAAAAGAGAATAGTAATAATAACGATAAATATTGTCTCGCAATAATAGTAAATAATAATAATGTAATTGTAGTTACTGATTTTATTTTGATGTTTATGGTGGTTTGCAACAGTAACATTCCCATGTATAAAAACCAAACACTAACAGTCATTTCCACCAATGCTATTTACCTTGTATTGAAAAAGGCTGGTAAACACCGATTTAGATTATAACTGATGTTGAAAATTGCCCCCCTCATAAGGTTACAGACAACATACCATTACCAATGATATAGGCCTATTATATTCGGAGAGGTGAAACGACGAGACTTTTATAATAGGCTGTATAATTTCAATAATCCATACTGTGATAGTACAACAATATTGTGGGATCGAATGGAGATACTTATAACGTACTAGTACTGTAAATATATAATTTTCCCGTAATTAAGGTATTATATTTAATAGTAATACGTCTCTGACGATGTTCTTTAACAATAATGTATCACAGCAGAGTGAATAATGGTGGACCAAAAAGTGAATAATTCTAAAAACCATCTTGTTGATCATATTTTTTTGATCTGGCTTCTTATAATCATACCTAACATACCAAACCATGAAGACACAAAGTTTTATGACGTAATTTTTATTAATTTATATTTTCAAGTTAAAGTTGTTATGTTTGGATGTGTGTGTAATTGTTGAAAAATCACAAAATGTATGTATTTGTTTGCATGTTGATACCTTAAACCTAACTAGTTAATCCCATCAACAACCGATTTTATAAAGAGAGTGGCTAATTACTAATACCTTAACATAAATATCAATCCCAATAATATTTACAGCCTAAATATTTCGATGCCACTGCTAGCATGGACATACCACGGGATCCTGCGCTTCATAGGGGCCCCTTTACCGTATGGAAAGGCCTACTTACCCGGTGGACCAATCAGCGATTAACCAATATCTTTCATGCGCCAATGATAACACGAGCAAACTGGTGCCAGGTTGAAATTTCAAAACAAAGAGATTTTATTTGGGCTAACACAGCTCTAATAGTGCGTACAGTTATTTTTATGCTTTTTTTTGGAAATTTTTTAATGTATTTTAACATGTAAGTAGCATCACACTACAAAAACAATAATAGTAGAGTATTATATTATTATTATTTATTATTATTATTATTATTATTTTATTAATAATATAATAATATTATTTTATTTTATACACTCCGAAATCATTCACAGCAGTGGTCGAGAGACAGAACCTAATGCAACAGCATCAGTGTTGTATGGAAAGTTGACGCAGCGATCTTATTCTTTCTTTGAAGGCGTATATATCCGTAGGGTTGAGGAGCAACATGGCGTCGTCAACTGAAACTATTTCATTGAAAAAAATTAAAGAGTTGTATCTGTTGACAAATGCTGACGTGCAGAAGTTAACAAAGCCATATCGACTTGTAGAAGTGGAGCAAGCTGCAATTAACAAGTTTGGTTCAAAAGAAAAGTTACAAGAAGCTATTTCAAATAGAAATGATGAGCGAGAGAGAAAAAAAATAGCAAAACTTCAAAAGGATCTGTTGAAAGAGAGCACCAGGAAAGTTGCGGAAGACACTCTTCGTAAAAAATTATTGTCCTTTAACACTGGAAATAACAACGACTGCATCCTTGTAAAGGAAGAAAATTTAAACTGGTTAACTAATACAAACGTTGGGCAACAATGTATTGATAAACTTATGTTATCAAAAATGCCTAATGATGGTGCAAAATTAGACGTAAATGCCGTGAATATGTTACTAAGTTTTAGCCGTAACGCAAATGAAAGGTGTTTAAATATATCCCAAGCTATTAAACAACGGCTTATACAAACTGAACGTCAAAAGTTGAATGAAAAATGGATAGAATATGATATTGTTGTCGTTGTACCACCAGGTACTAGATTAGGTATAGGCGCTGTCTTAGTACCAATGATGATATCCCCTCCCGGGTTGCTAGTCAAAAAGTTTTTAAATACGAGCAATGTGTCGCCACGAGACGAGAGACTTATTGGAGGTAGTGATGTTATCACCGCCACCACGGCTACTACATCTGGCCCATTGGAAAATTCAAAAGTGATATCAAGTAATGAAAGGAGAGTTAAAAAAGTTATGCCTGGTGACATAATTGTAGCCATTAACAACAATCGTATTTCACAAAATACTATACCAATGGCGCTAATGACATTAACAATGGTATCACAAATGTCAATGATGAATAAGGCAGCACAAAAGATGACATTCCGACTTTCGCGTTTTTGTCCAGCGTCAAAGGAATTAATTTTAAAAGCACAAGAAATTGCTCTTGAACCGAATCGATTAAATACATTCTTAAAATCGCCGTATATTTTACAATATTCGCAAGCAACACAACCACGAAAAGGTGAGGAAGTCGCTTATTGGCTTTTGAATCAAAATTCAGTTATTTCTGAAATTTTTGCACCATTTGAACGAAAAGATGTATTGGAACAACTTTTCTCGAAGCATAAATTGACATTAAATGGTTCTGATGGATTGTTGCAAAAAGAATTTGATGAAACAAATGTAAAAAAAATGTATGATATGTACACAATATCATCGATATTGAAAAAATTTATGGATGCTGGTGAAGTTGGTCGTGGAAGAAATAAAACTTCATTGAAAACTGCTAAACAAGTAGTTACTGCGGTTGTAAGTCACATGAAAGCATGTAATATCTACGAGCAGGTACAGCAAAATATTGGAGATAAAAATAAAAAAAGAAAGAGGGACAAGTCCACATGTTTGTAAACACATAATATGAAAAAGTACCGTACAAAATCGTATAATATATAAGTTATGTAAAATACATTATCATACGATGTCATATTAAATAAAAAATTTAAATACTATATACTATATACTATGTCATATATACACCATATCAGTGCCAAATATGTGTTACTTGAGTACAGTTTCAAAATAACTTTTATTTAAAAATACCAAGAGAGAGAATGAGAGCAATGGAAAGAACGTAAGTTATAACTATCACTTACACTATATATATAACTTAACTATTAATTTATAACTTAAATATATTTACAGGGTATAAAATTTTTATTAAATTATTGAGTAAGTGCATAATATACATATATCATATGATATGATATTTTATAAAGTTATAAGTTATATTTGACATTTTATATATATGCAATATGCAATATACAACATATGATACGCGCGAGCGAAAACTCGTTTTTTATCGTATGATATGTAAAAAATGTAAAAATATAAAAATTATTATAATGATGTTATTAATCCCAAAGGTAATAAATTTATCATACATTTTAAATGTAAAAATGATATATTTAAGTCTATTCGGAGTAGATTTTTACATTTTCTAGATCCTTCAAATAGTATACGAGATGCATATTAATCACAGGTATAAAATTTTATTTATCATACGTTAAAATTAAAATGAGTATAAGAACATTTAATAACTTTAATATATAAATTTTATATACATATCACAGAATTAGGATTTACGCTGTATCGCATTCTATTAATGGCGTGTTATTCTGTTCAGGAAAACATTGTTTCAGATAGCATTTGATCGATTGGTAGTTCTGCTTTTACGATATCAACCATATCTTTGCCGTATTGAAAACCAAGCATTACAGCCATTTCCCCTTTCCGTGCTTTAAATACAATTGCAAAATCAACTGGCATATCATTTGTTTGAACATATGGAATATGCAATAAATGTTCACAACCTGGAATATCGTAATTACCCTTTGAAGCACTTCCCCAATTCGAAATCATCGCAGTCCAATTTCCAGATATACTACCACAGCAACCTGGAAAGGATCCTACACGTGATTGTGGAGCTGGTCCGGCAAGTGCCTGGCGGATATTTCCAGGTGTACTATATGCATCTGGGTCAAACAAAAGTCCAGCATGGTAACAACCAGCTGTTTTTTTCGTAAGTCCATCAACTCGCCCTCTAAAATCCATTGCCATAGTCAATATTCTTGTATTCGTAGCGCGGCCAAATCCAGACGTTAAAATATCATTGGTTGATACAAATTCAGGTGCATTTGGACCTTGCTTGGCATTTTCTTTTGCCTCCGTAAGTTTCTTTGAATCAACAAGAAAACAATAAACAGGTTGATTTTTTTTACCACAACACATTAAACCAATAAAATTCATTATTTGCCCACACCCAGGCTTCATCATCCACTTATTAGCCTTTTTCCCTATTTTTTCTGGCAAGTCAGTTCGATAATTTTCATTTCGCACAGCATCTAATGCAAAAATTTCTGCTCCGTCAAATAACATATTTAAAATCGTATAATATGTGAAACCGTCAGCGCATGCATGGCTAATAGAAAAAAATACAACAAATGTATCATCTGTTGATGATTGTGCAACTGTGCATTTTGTTATTGGGTCGCCTGATTTACATAATGAAAAACCAGAATTAACGTGTACATCGCTTTTCTTCACTGCATCTACAATTTCTTGGTATGGCATATCTTTTGAAATTTTTAGCGAATGATCAACTTTAAAAATATTATCAGTTGAAATATTATTTTTTGGATATCTTAAAGCAATAAGTTTTCCATGCTGTTTAGTATCTTTTACTAATGACGCACATATCCATGGATTTTGTTCAGCTATTAATTTTAATCGCTCTTTCAAAAATTTACTTGCGTCCTCTTTATTGCCTTTATAGAATTGCATGGTTGTAATGCCTTTTCCCATCATCATTGCAGCTGAACTTTCTAATTTTAAAAGTGGTATATCCGTTGTTTCTGAAGGTTCTACAGAAGCTGTTTTAACACTCATGTTTGTTGAATTGTAGTTTTGTTGTTTGTGGAGATAGATTGACTGGCCAAATAATAATGATATATATACTTATATATACTCCAGCAGTTACAAATGTAGTAAAGGATGTGATATATAATTGTAAATAATAATGAAATAATCGGTATTGGCCGACGTACCAGCAGAAATGTAGATGGATACAAGCTGGGTCCCGCATATTAATATATAATAAGAGAAGAAGATAATAATATAATAATAATAGGCCACCACATATGGCCTACCCGACACACAACCGTGTATATTCGCTATGGCTAACCAGCTAACGTATATAATGCTATAAACATGCTATTGTAAAAAATTAATAGTGTATCGTCTACAATGCTATATACATGCTATTTAAAATCAATAGTGTATCGTTTTAAATACTGACAGGATCGAGGCGAGCGCACATAGGATCGAGGGCAGCGAATATAAAACATATGGCCCACTGGGCCCACATTATGATACACACACTGCAGCATAAACAACATGACTCACTATTACACTACTATTTATTATTATTATATTATGTATTGTATTTGTATTTATATTTATAATAATAATTGTTATTGTCGTACTACAGCCGTTGACAAAGAAAAGATTCTGTACATTAGTCTAAGAAGTATAAGTCCTATACACGGTTGGAAAAATTTCGGGCAGCATCGCAGCATCACATTTTTCTGTTGTTGTTGTAAAGTATAAGTCCTATACACGGTTGGAAAAATTTCGGGCAGCATCGCAGCATCACATTTTTCTGTTGTTGTTGTAAAGTATAAGTCCTATACACGGTTGGAAAAATTTCGGGCAGCATCGCAGCATCACATTTTTCTGTTGTTGTTGTGAGAAGAAGAAAAGGTGAGATGAATAATAAAAAATTTTAAATAAAATAAAATGACATGAAAGAAAACACAATACTAATTTTCCCATTGCATTACGTTACTGATCCTTTGGATGCTCCCAATACTGATTGCTTTGTCGACGGTGGCGGATGGGTGACCGCAACAACTTGGTCCAAACGTACCATTTAAATAATTACGTTGATCGAGAAATGAAGCTTTGACAGCATATTGTGGTTGAGTGACAGTCCGAATGACCCAATTCACTTCGTTGCAATATGCTGTAGACATAGGACCGCATCCTAAAAAAAAATGAGTATTTGAACCATACAATTTAGATGCTTTTAGTACTAAATTCAAATATGTTTCATTATACTTATGTATATTTTCTGGCCTTTGATTTAAACGATCATTTGTTCCTAAATTAATTACGACAATATCTGGTATCCAACTTTTAAAATTCCATAAATTATCTTTTATCGTACCATGTGGATCATTTGGATTTGCCGATGGTATGGTTGCTAATGTTCTTTCATAAATGTCGGGCATAATGGTTTCTCCACCACAACAGTTTTCATACATACCAAAACCGGACCAGGCTTCTATATGACAGTCAGCTCGAAAATGTTCACATATTAAATTTGCCCAACTACTTGAAAAATGTTGTTGTGCTTCGCATGTGATACCATGGTCAGGATCTGGACCACAGACGTTTGGTTCAACTTTACACATATTACAAAATCCAGCAGTGATACTATCACCTAGAAATTCGATTTTTCTTCTTTTTTTTGTTAAAATTTTTGGCAAAGAAACTTGCATGGTATCGTCTCCTTCGAATCCATAGAATGTAACATAATTTTCAACCACCTTGGTTGCACTAAATTGTGCCTCTGTTTCTTTGACAATTAATACATCGTATGTTGCTTTATAATTCAATTTTTGATGCTTAGGATTCTTATGAAGTTCAGAATCATCGTTACAAACGTTCAAAATCTTTACTGGTGTGCTCTGTTGCCAATTTGATGTGTTTATTTCTCGTATAAACATGTTGTTACAATATATATGAAAAAATACTAGTTTCGGACCAACTTTTGACATAATAACATTTAGCTTGGTCGTACCATTTATTAAAGCTTCGAGTTTAATTCCTGGATGATCAAAGTGGATAGTGTTTGTATTTGGATCAATAACATGTCTGCCTGTAACTTTAATATTTTGATGAACATTACGCTTACTAGGGCTCGTTTTAAATGGGTTCGTAATTATTAAGATTGAAAATACAGTGACAACTATCAATGAAAATATTCCATAACAAATATA
>Ga0099797_100647_pt1 | contig 21657 bp, 27 predicted proteins | sample Uncmet_Sort48C_1_FD_89871 | JGI IMG/M metagenome (GOLD analysis project Ga0099797, IMG submission 89871) | Marine eukaryotic communities from CALCOFI LINE 67, Pacific Ocean - C012_Sort48C_1 | ecosystem: Environmental > Aquatic > Marine > Oceanic | place: Pacific Ocean: Monterey Bay | collected...
GCCTTCGGTCGCCCCACCAACCTTTGAGGAAACAAATATGGGGGGATGGGGTGGTTCAAAATATACAGATGATATATGCAAATGAGGGACACGATGAAGGACACGATGAGGAGGAGCAAATAAAGATACAGCGTGAACGCTACAATATTCAAAATCGATAAAATCGTACATACTATAACATCTTAGAGTCCTCTAATTCAATTCCACCTCTTTGCGGCCCCGTTGAAGACCGAGCATGAAATCAACAACTATAAACAAAAGTGTAGTGATATACCCTTGCAATATTCTCATGATCCCACAGCATTCCAAGCTGCCTAGTCTCAGTCATGAGCCTAGCTTGTAAATGACTTGTGTACCCTGCTTGCGGCTTGCTTTGATATTTCCTTGTGATTAAGAAATGATTTGGGAGTTGCTATTAACAGCTCATGGGAGCATGCCTTTGGGCAGCACATCCGCATGTACTGAAAGAGTTGGAGATCCAACAAGACGAGCAATTGCGGGGGATGGGGTACATGCAGATCTTCGACAGGCACTTCGGACCACCAGTCATTTGGCGGAGCGTAGGCCAATGCGAACGGCCTTGATTATTTTGTATCTTTAAAGAAGGGTTTCGATGGGTTGCCTTCCGCTCAATGATATTGTTTCCTTTTGGGGATGGGGTGTGGGCATGTCCCCAGTTCCGGCAATGGGCTTTACTCACCCATGGGCATGTCCATGCCTTTAACCAAGTGCAGAGGTTAACAAACTCAAATATGAAGTAGAACCTTTACGTAGGTGGCTCTGGGTACAAGAAGTGTACAATCAACAAGACTCTCTCTCTATATGTCTTTAAGATGTGTGGACGGACGGACATACTAAGTATAAGTATATATCATATTTATATTAAATGCTTTGGTCGTGGGCCTCGCGAGCTTCGCGACTTTCGGGACCTTCGCGACCTTCGGGCGTGCGGGTGCATCTCATGCACTTCGGGACCTTCGGGATGGGCTTCGGGAGCTTCGGACGCTTTGGGCGTGCGGGCGCTTCGGAAGTGCTCTCGCCCGGGCTTTGGTTGTGGGCCTCGCAAGCTTCGGGAGCTTCGCAAGCTTCGCGAACTTCGGTCGTGCGGGCACAATTGCATGGCACTTGCAACACATATCATGCACTTCGGGACCTTCGGAATGGGCTTGGGGAGCTTCGAGAGCCTCGGTCGTGCAGGTGCTTCGGAAGTGCTCTCGCTCGGGTTTCAGCCACTTTCGCTCAAACAAATTGCGCTTCCCTTCATTTCGATTCAAAATGTCAGCTCCCGCTCGGCTTTTGGAACAAAACCTGAGCCCCCGCTTGAATTGGTACAAAACCTGAGCTCCAGCTTGAGGTTTGGCACATCAGTTGCGCTTCCGGTCGAGTTTCAGCCGCTTTCGCTCAACAACTTATGCTCCCGCTCAGGTTTCGCCTCCAAACATGAGCTCTTGCTCGAGGTTTGCAATGTCAGTTGTGCTCCCGCTTGAGTCTCAGCCACTGTTGCTTGACAATTCTTTGCTCGGGTTTCAATGCAGCGGCTGCGCTCCTGCTCGAACCCGCTGTCCGAAGTCACTTTCGAAATTATCATTCGAAATAACCTTCCGGCGCTACCGAACTCCGTTTCATTTCACTCTGCTCCACTGGAGTGCATGTATATGCATGGGTTCGCACTAGTATATATATATATATATATATATATATATATATATATGTTTGTCGGCTGCAAGCGGGTCGCCTTCGCGCCCTTCGCTTGAGGGCAGAAGTTCTGGTGAAGGTCTGGGTGGTGGAGGAATGCCGCTCCTCCCACTTTGGTTTTGGGTGAGTTGAGTCACCCCTACCCTTCGTAAAGTATCATACACTCCCCGCTAGCCTTGCCCGCCACGGCAGCCCACACATCCCCAGTGGATGTCGGTATCTGCCGTAGTATGTTGGTAAAGTGTAAAAAAGGGCCAGCCCATGGCTGCGGACTCTATTGTGCCGCCGCTGCCTGTCGGCGTCACATCACATGTACATATAGTAATGTGTTGTTGTTGTGCTTAACATCTGTGTTTACTTATGCCAAGGACATAAAAGTCCCAAGCTGGGCCTACGATAAGCGCTTGTCGCCGTGCCCCTCCGAGATACAGCAGCACACATACAGTGAACATTCCAAGGTTGTGCTTGAACAGGAGTGGAGATGGCGGGCCTAACCAACACGGAACTCTTATTTTCTGTAGATATTGAAAGATGTGCAATTTGCAGAAATATCAGACAATGAGAGTGTGAGTTGTGACCTGTGAACATGTCTTATTTGGATTAACAGATGTAGTTTTGCAAGGGGAGCTATCTCTCGCAAATTGCAAACATCTAATTTGTTATGGTGTGTGGTTTTCGGGTGGTGATTCGGGTGCCGAAAGAAGTATAAGTAACGTACTCGTGGGGGGAAGGTGGGTGCGAGACGCGAACATCGAACAAATTATCTGCCACGACATTTAAGCAACGACAGCAAACTAACTTGTAAGTCATGCCACGACAGCAAACTAACTTGTAAGCAAGTTATTAACATATGCTAGCAAACTAATTCGTATGCTAACAAATTATCTGCCACGACAGCAAACTAACTTGTAAGGTGCGAACACCGAAGCTGTGAGCATGCTCGGTGTTCGAAGGAGCATTGGTTTCTTTCAAGGTTGTAGGTTTCCCAAGCCTCGACAGCTTGATTGTATGGGAGAGGTGTACGAATTTCATGTGCAATTGTATTCTATAGTTGGCATTCCTGTTATTTCATGCCCCATTGATGACCTCAAGGTTGCCCAAGATTCCCTCCATCCATTGAATTATCCTACGGCCATGTATTAACTCAAATGTCGTTTGTGGCCGACCGAATGATCCATGTAGATGTGTAACTCGACAGCCACATTTGTGTGATTGAATCTATTGACATTATTATAATCTGTTGACATTATTATATCAACATTTTGTTACATGTAAAGTATATCAGCACCGGGAGGATTAATAATTCAGATTGAATGATTTTTGATGTTTTTTGAGTAGCCCTTTGCGTGCAGCTCCACATATGTGTGTTTCAACAAATCTAAATCAGCTTCGCAACACAGGGCTCGGGGCGCTGTCCGAACCTCGACAATCCCTGTGGTGCCGGAGTCTAGCCCAAAAGGGCCCCTCCCCCCCCAATCACACAAGGACGGGGCCTCGGGAACTCAAGAATTGTGAGGGCTTTTCCGGAACCTCGACAACACTACCCCAAGGGATTCAGAATGACGAAGGAAATGCATTCAAGAAGCCAAGGAATCCAACAAATGCCCAAGTTCGGGTTAAGGGGTATGGGGTTGGTGACTTAAGGTATTCAGGGGCTCAGGGGTCGGGGGGGAGGGTTTACAGGGTGTACAATTCAAATCAGTCGACCTGGTGACCTTTTTAGAGAGCTGTTGGGTACTTGCAGGAGCGAGTTTACTCATGTATATATGTTATATATATATATATATATATATATATATATATATATATATTGTGAGCATCTGGACAATGGTTGGATCTAAGATCACATAGTATCATATTGCTATTATGATGTATTACAAAATATAATATTACAATGTGACCTCTTGCAGGAATTGTGCTGCATTATGTGATGTGATGGTGTGTGATATGCTGGGCTTCAGCTTTGTAGCGCATCATTCTTCACACAGGCATGTTCTTCAGAGCTTTGCAATGCGTTTCTTCATTCTGTCTGATTGCATCACAGTCTGATGTATTGCATTGTAGTCTTCATTGTTGCGCTTTATGTTGCTGTATCAAGTTGCCCTGATCACATTGCATGACATTGCTAAGCATAACAAACAACACTAGCAAATGGCGCATGCCCTTATTCTGTTCCAGGCATTTGTTTGTATGATCAGGTGCACTCACATGTCATGACATTGGCTATGCTTGTAGTCGTTGGAAGTGCTTTAGATAGAGATGAACAAAGAAGGCCCATGTAATGACAACTTGCTTTGGATAGAAAGGAACAGATAATGCCTATGCACGGCTAAATGGGTATGTATACTGAGGTCGACTATGCAATCATATGTGTCTCCACATGGCTCATTTGTGGTTGTATGCAATGTGGGTTTATGTGCTACGCCGAACTCAGGTTTCACGAAAACCTTGTGCCTGTGCAGCGGTCGATCTTTTCTACGACACTCGGGTGGGCATGCTTAGTTGATGCTTACTCTCCGCATGTGTTTCTGTCGTATCTGTCTCTTCATATATATATATATATATACATATATATACATATATATATATATAATATACACATATTATACTACATTCCCGTGCGAGGTTTGGGCTGGCCTTCGGGAGGCTTCAGGGCCTTCTGCACCTTCAGAGCTTAATTTAACCCGAAAAACCTGCAATTTGTTGCACCGACCGGAGCTGGCCTTAACATCAAAACGTTCCGCACCGGAGCCGAACTAAGCTCGCTATGTCGGATCCGCTTTGCTTGAAGTGACCGCTCGAGCCCGCTCGGAAGCCACTCTGCGCTAAAAAACATTGCTTGCACCTGCCTCGAGCTTCGAAATCTCTGTTCAAAATCACGGATCGAAATCACTGGCCTCTCTTACACCATCCCCTGCTCTGCCTTGCTCTGTTCCGCTTTGCTCCGTGCATGGATATGCACGGCTTCGCACCTACCTTCCAACCTCACATCAATGACTTGTCAGCTCTCCTGTGCAACGCTTTGCTTAGCTTTATATATATATATATATACATATGTATATATGTGCATGCACACGGCCTACAGTTTTCAGAACCCCAGCATTGCATGCGTCAGCATATGGCATTACGGTGTTTCTGGGTTATAAGATCCCACTCCAAACATTTGGTTGATATTCAAAAAGCAGTAAGAGTTGCCTATTCGGAAATTGTATGGTATAGTAGTTTCGTGCTTAGTCGTTGATTTTACATAAACCGTTGATGCACGTGCAATTTATGGAAAGTTCTTGAGAAATCGGTGATTCTGCCGACTTGATCGTGGAACGTCTTGATGTCTATAATGCTTCGCCACTGCCGCCGGCCCAGCGGTGGCGCTTTGCGCTGACCGGTTACGCCTAAATATAACCAGGCAGTGTCACGAAATTACAAGGCTTCAGGCTGACCGGTTACTCCCAAATGATACCAGCCAACCCGCTCCAGCACTAAAAACGTGAGCTTGCAAGTGACCTCCCAACATGTCACCTTTTTAGTTGGATCCTCCTGAAACCCTTTTCGTTTTTTGGTGAATACAGTTCTTCTTGGATTTAACGTAACTTAGCGTATAGAACCTAACATCTGCTAAGGTAATTCAGTGTATCGAATCCGAGATTTAACGTAATTGTTGAATGTTTCAAATGCCAGATTCAGGGTAATTTATCGTACCAAATCCTAGTGCTGACGTAATCTAAAGTACCATAAGGTAATGCAATGTACCACATCCTAGATTTAACGTCTTCAGATGTACCTGATCAGAGAAGTGTTGGCTCGAGAAATCTTGCCAGGGGGGCCTCTAGGTAGCTTCAGTCCCCCGGCGCTGCCGCCATGGCAGTCACCCGCTCATGGCGCAGCGGGCGGCTAGGGTCAGGGCGCCTCCAGCCCGGCGTCCATTAAGCCCATCTGGGCACCCGCGAGAGGCCGGCCGGAGCCTCGCAGATAAGAGGCCAAGCTCGCTGACGACGGAGCCTCGTGCCAAGCCACCTCGTGGCGGCGCTGCGCCTCATAGATAGAGAGGCCGTCCTCACCAGCAAGGAGGACACCGCCGATGATAACTTCTGGGCCGGTAGGAGGAGCCCGGCCGAATATCCATTCGGGGGCTTCCCTCTGTGCCAAGGCCCAGCTTCTCGCCGACCTGAACCTTGTGCATGACAAGCAGTGATCGCCTAGTCCAGCGGTCGCTGGTGAGCCTGAGGTCTCTCAGGCAGCATGCATGGATAATAAGGGTACGTAAAGTCTGGTAATACTAGAGCAATAAAGGAATAACAGGACCAATAAAGTACCGTGCAGCAGCCTGCACCACTTGTACATCTACCGGCTGTGGTAGGTGCATGGCTCCACAGTAAAGTAAATTTTGCGTAGTAAGTGTAAACAGGTCGACTAAGCATGGCTATTTCCGTTCTCACGAATTCGGTTAGAGTTAAAGGGTCTCCTCCCCGCAGCCTGTAGGCTGTTACAAAGGGATTGGCTGGGAAGGATAGGGCATGCATGGTTGCAGATAAAGGGTCCCTTACCCATCAGTCCCCGAGCCGGTGCCAAAGGATGGCAGCCATGCAATTTCCACCCTTCCGTACACCAGTCACAACCGTATTGCATGTGTGAGTGCTTAAATAGCCATTCCTCGGTCCTCCTCGCATACCCTTGCCTGTGTCGCAAAGTTTATTGTTAAAGTGGTAAAGGTTCTGGTCCGCAGCCTAGGCAATGCTTTGCATTCTATAAAGGCCTAAGATAAAAAGTTGGCTCCCTCCTAGGCCCAACTACGATAAAGAGTAAAGTGAGTAAAGTTAATTCGTGCGCGGTGCATGTGTAGTCAACAGTGTTTTAATGGTGAGTCATTACCGAAGATGAACCTGCCTGAACCATTTTGAAAACAAAACAAAACGTACCTGATAAGAGAAAATATTCCTTAAATCCATCCCCGATTTCCCCTTCAAAGGGTGATAGAAAACTATTGAAATTTATGATTGACTGCTTGCTGCGAAGAATTGCATTTTGCTTTGAGGAGTTGGAGGTTCAATGTTGGCACCCGGGCGACCATTTTGTTGAACCAGGAATCTAATCCAAAGCATGTATTCTTATTGTGGGAGATGTACAGTGATAAATTCAAAGTATGATTTTGAATTGGAAATTGCCCTACTCAACATACATGCTTTGAATTAGTCTCTTCCGGTGACTGTTGATTGGTTGCCTGCTTCGAAGATTTGTATCTTGTATCAAAGCCTGTCAGTTTGAGGAACATGAGGTTGAATTTTGGCACCCCGGGCGACCATGTTGCTGATCCAGGGATCCAGAGGTCCACCTCATGCGACACCTTTGTGTCCAGATTTGGACGTAATCGATTCTGGGTTGATTTTTGGAATTTCCTGGGAGTTTCCTTATGGACAGTGTGGGGCATCATTTCGTGAGTTTGGATGTGAGACTAAGAGTTGGAATTAGGAACATGTTCCGGAGTGGTTTTGTCAGGACGTGTGACTTTCTTTGGAAAGCTGCATTATATTAGGTCGCACACATATATATATATATGAATGTTCGGTAGATTCCCTCACACCCTAGAATGTTGACCTAAATTTTATTGCGTATGCAATGGGTGATAATTGATTCAATGCATAAGAAAGGTAATATGTTTTTGCTCATATAGGAACAAAATATGAATACTACCGCAAGCATGCATTGCACAACATGTTGTATCGATTTTGATGCCAAGAGTGCTAATCGAATTAGAAGCACATGCGATAAGTTCACATTATATATGTATGTGTATATGTATATCTCTTTCTCACCCTCGCGACTCATTGGCGCATGCATGCACATGGAATGCAGACAAGCACAAGCAGACATCCACGAGCAACATCCACATGTCACATCTCTCACACAGAACAAAATATTGTGACTAATATATGAATATTTCTTAGGTGTCAGAGAAAAAGTTTTCCGAAGCGACTGTGCCCGTGGAGTGCAAAGCACCAGATGTGGCTAGCCTATCATTGGCCACTTCATGCCGCCCGTCCCTGAGTGGTGGTCATCGCAGGGACGCAGGACCTTTCCGGCAATCAATCAAATACCGAGAAATCGTTACTGAGCCTGTAGCCAAAAGCTCGGGCCGCCAATGTACGTTTAACAGTGGCTGCCACCAAGCAAACTCAAACATGTCCGTGAGGGCAGAGGCAGAGGCATCGCACGCAAGCGCTCAACCTCTGACTCATGTTGGCTTCCGGCGCAGGTGAAAGAGATGGTTTCATGGTCCGGCCAGGCCCATTTTGCATCAGAAGCGTGCGAAGGTTGCGAACATTGCGAATGTTAGTGATTCTCCCCTCCAAAATTTGGGCTCAAGTTTCGTGTGCAGGCGCAGTGGTTCAGAGCCCTATCTCTGAAAGCCCTCGCACCTACCATTCAAAGTTGAGACTCTGACAGGTGGGGGGCTCGTGTACGCAGAACGCTTCCTTCGTGCGCGCGAAAGGCTCACTTTCAAAACATATTCAATCCCGTGGACATCATGTCAGCTCCAGCCATCCTTGCCATTGAAGGTCGGAGCTGTGCTAGTATGGTGCGCTTTGACGAGTAGACACAGCCCCAGATGACCGAGAGGGATGGTCAGCCTGTCCGTGCGATGGGAGAGGGAGGGTCAGCCCGCCCCCTGTCGGCTTGGCCTTGGCCCGCTCATGCACCCGCTTCTATATCAACAAAACTCCGATCAACTGCAAAGCAGACGTCACGAGTAGCAATGCCACCCTGTTCCTTTAACATTATCAGATATGTGGAAGACGACAACGGCGATACGGTACAACAGAAACAAAACGTTGCCATGTGTCATGCAGAATGCCTGCATGTTTGTCGGAATTATATATATATATACATATATATATTTTAGAAATATTTATTTATATCTGTATGTGGCCATTTTATTTTTGACAGTCGCCATTGGGCAGGTGGGCATTTATTGTTCAGCGGCACCCTGCCTGCCTCTGGCCACATTTCCGGGGGGAGATTATTCTGCAGAGGGGGGGGGGGGCTGGGCGGGAATTGTTTACAGGTTGGGGCTGACTGAACCGTGCATATTTATAATATACATGTGTGTTGTCTTTACTGGTACATGATTTCTCCAGATCGCATTTTGGCTTTTGTTGAAATGTTTCTCAAGCACAAAGCACAGCACCAGGCCCGGCGAGCGCGGTCCGCTGGATCATTGCGAGACTCCTCAGCAGTCCGCCGCGCGCTAGCCAGCCAGCCAGCCAGTCGGAAGTCCTTTGCTATACCATGCAGACTAGTATTCATGTGCAGGGAAAACTCGGAGGTTGGGGGTTGAGACGAACCGGGAAATCGCGCCCTTCCTTTTTCACTTTTTGCATTGTCAGGCTTTCCTTGTTCCCCTTCGACGTATATATTTCCCGAAGCCACATGAAACCACAGGAAAGTGTATAATAAAAAAGTAAAACCAAGGGTGACCAAGTGAAACCATGTGAGACCGAGTGAAAGCCAGTGAAACTAAGTGAAACGCGTCCTCCGCAAGTATCCTATCTAGTTATGGCTGGCTTTATCGGCATTCTCTACATAGTAGAAGTACAGACATTTTTCAAACTTAAGTGCAAAGCAAATGTGCAATGCGGTAGCAAGGAAAGGATCCTGGCCGGAGGATCGATATCTTGAATGATCTAGCTCTTATCAGGCAGCCCAGTGCATCATAGTTGGTGTGCGCAGCCAGCTTTGTTGCAGCTTGCTTTGCATTTGCGTGCTAGCCACAGGGCCGTTTTGTGTCAGCTTAACAAAATATACGCACAGCTCCCCCACTTCATCTTTGCACAGCTTTACCTTTCACGGATATTGCCGGCCACCCTCTTTAGACAGAAGTACTTATCCGAAAAGGTGACTAACTCAGCTTTGAGGGGGATTAATGTTGAGCCACCTAGTCCAGCCGCCCTCTCACAGGTTTTGTTCTAGACAGGTATTTCTGCAACCTTCTCAAAAGGTTTGGTCTTGGACCCTTTCCCAGACTCCCGAATTGCCAGACCCAAGTAGGCACCCTTTCACAGGAAGCCACAGCACCTACAGCAGCCACAGCAGCCACAGCAGCCACGGCAGCCACAGCAGGCACAGCAGGCACAGCAGCTGCAGCAGGCACAGCAGGCACAGCAGCCACAGCAGGTACAGCAGGCGCTGGCGCAGCATCCTCCACAGCAGCCATAGCCAAGGCCACAGCAGATGCTGTATTAGACAAGCTCCGGATTCTGCATGGATACATGTAGTAATAAAGAGTCGTCAATGAGGGGACAGTACTTTTTGTTCGCACCGGGGAGTCCCGACGACAGTTCATACAATTTGCATGTATGTTTCAACTTATTTGATAGGGTCTGATACATATTTGTTTCCCCACCCCCAAACCCAAAACCCTGAACCCTATACCCTAAATCCTAAACCCCAAACCCTACGGGTATTAAACCACATTTGGTTCAAACCCCAGTAAGCCATAATATATATATATATATATTTATATATAATGCAAATAAAAAGCCTGGTTAACCAGTGTACACCTATGGATGAGCAGGATAGTCCCAACAGCAGTTCATACCAGTTGCATGTACGTTGCAATTCATTTATTAGTAATAGGGTTTGATATGTATGGGTTTTCATGCCTATGGGTATTAAACCACATTTGGTTCAAACTCCATGGTGTGCATTCGTCAATTGCATTCGAATATATTCCTTCTCATGCTCCTTATCCCTCCCTCCCCAAAATGGGTTTTAATCCAAATGCGGTTCGAACCAGATGGTGCTGAACCGCATTAACTACCTTTCAAGGTATCTTTGAGTTTTCAGATTCTTGAACCGCCGGAGGGCGCACCCCAAAGGATGGCGATTGATTTGCATAGGAAGCAGCAAATTATATGTAACCATTGCGGCAATAAGTTGGGATAGCATGTAACCTTTCTCAATTAGTTGAAGCATAACATGTAACTTTTCAATTAATTGGACAAGAGTTTAGGAGCACATAGTTTGTAAGTGTTCAACTAATCGAACAAGATACATGCTAGATTTCCCAATTTCCTGCCGCAGGGGTTAACATCACGCTTATAAAATCCTATGAACACCCAATGCGTCAGTGGCGAATCCCATCCGATGAAAACTTATATCAAACAAACAATATTCATATAATACAAAGTCCTGGGTGCACCGTGAGCTCTCGCGGAGTGGTCCCCCACCGCAGCAATCGCTATATATATATATATATATATATATGTATATCTGCTTTTATGGAAAATCTAAATAAAGCCAACAATAATAACATGCAAAATGCAAACATTACACCAACGACAGAAACAACAGTATTCTTTGGTTTCCCTTGGCCAAATGCTGAAAAACATGAGGTGTCCAGAAGGCAATAAAACTAGCGGAGGCCAAATGCCAATAAAAGAAGCGGGGGCCCCAGGCCCCAAATTAGCGCGGGGTCCGGACCCGGGCCCTGGGCAGCGCCGATGCTTGGGCCCGAGCCCATGCCCCCCCCCCCCTCTGTTATTATTAGCATTTGACCACCGCTAGTTTTATGTTTTTTGGGCCACTCATGTTTTTCAGCAGTTGGTTGCATTGGTTTTAGATTCTACGAGGTGTTTTCAGTTTCCCTGTGCCTTTTCATGGGACCGTGCCCCACATGCAGGCCGACTATGGGGTGCCTCCAATGCCCAGCCATGCGTGGCCCTTCCCTCGGGGATGCTCAGGAGCGTGGCACATATACAGATGCACATTTTTTCATATATAGAGAGGTACACCCACTCTCAGAAACAACTTTAATAGTGATGACGTCGATGTCAGAGTGGATCGTCCAGCTCTGACTAAGATGGGCTTACGAGGTCATCAATCGGACACACTGGTATCCAGTTCTCAGGTCCCTATGGCCAAGGCACCCTACAGCTGCAGAATACCTGTGTCTCCTCTGGCATATGATGCAGCAGATGCCGCGCGTGCATGCACTCGACTAGATGTGGATAGACAGTCGTTTGCACAAGAGTACCAAACAAAAAACAAACCACTCTCAGAAACAAACTGTATTTTTTCCCATCTGGGTGGCTGTCTATAGGTTTGCGCTGCTTGTTAATAAGTGGCGCGGCAGTTTTTTTTATGGCTGTCTTGGAGAGCTTCCTCTACACCGCTGGGAGGTATGGCAGCGGAAGTGTGTCGCCAGGGGGCAGCATGTTGTTGGTCTTGCGGGGTCTCCCCTGGCTCGTCGAGTCCCGCTTGACTATGAGCAGCATGCTGACGAAACACACGCCGAAGGCTTGTGCCCGGCACACGGGCTCCTCGGTGTGACCGAGCGGTCCTGGTGCTTCCCTGGTTGAATTAGAAATGAGCGAGTGACTAATCTGAGTCATTTGTTGGCGACCCTATGTGGGCTTCGTCACCCAGTCATCCTTGAGTGATGTTCTGGACCTTCCCTTCCGCAGGGTGCTCAGTGTCTTGGGACGTGCCTTAACCCTGACACATTTGAGTTTGTATGTTTGTATATATATATATATATATATATATATATATAGCCAGCCTCGATATTCCTATATATGTGGGGACCCTGGGCCCCCAAAAAATTGGGTCAGGTCTAAATGTGGGCTTGGGTCTGGGCCGGGACCCGGACCGCCGCAAATTTGCATGTAATATTGTCGAGGTAATAAATTTAGCATGTGAGACATTTACATATAAATCTATTACCTCAAACGTGTCACATTCAAATTAGGCATAGGTGTGCATTTCTATTGAATGCATCCTTGCATTGTTAGTTGTTTGTGTTTTTTAGTTCAAGTTCCGGTTCGGCCCAGCGGCGAGCTATTCTTTTTGTTGAGCAGTCAATACCAATGTAAATAGCGATGGAGACGCCAGATGTAAATTCCGGCCATGACTTTGACCAAGTTGCTACAGGTCGCCTTGCGGAGGCCTCTCCTCATTCGCGCTCTCTTGAAGATCGTCCTGTTCGCCAAGTGCAAGATATTGCTCGTGGCATTCGTCGGCTACCTTCCAGGCACTCTGTCCTTGAGCAGGACTTGCCAGAAGTTCAGAGGTTTCTTTTCCAGTAGCAACATGCTCTAAGGTTGCAGCAACACCAGAAGGTATACAATGCTTCCGTCCATGGTGCTGCATACAGGGAAGCAGCAGCTGCATCAGCAGACACTGGAGCTGCGCAGCCAGTTCCTTCTGATCATGCTGATGAGGAAATGTATACCAATGAGAACTTTCCGTCGCTTATCTCGCAGGTGGACATTTTTTGCAGTCTGTGACAGTTGGAAGGATACTAATATTGTCACATTAGCAAACATCTGGACTTAAAGGACCTGGACAAGTCTTTCAAACCTTTACTGACAAGGCAAAGAAGTCATACCTTGTGAAGTCCAAAACCTATGTTGATGCGCTCAAGTAGTTTCACGAAAACCTCAAGCTCTTCAAGGCAGCACAATGTTCTGGACCTCTACCGTGTGGGTGTGTCTCTTTTGTTGTCGCCACGTGATGATTTGCTCCCCATGTCCCACGAGCAGCCGGTGCCAACCAAGATAGTAATTTTGAACCTGTCACACCTTGTATCTCGTCAGCACTCTTAAGATCAGTCTGTTCGTGGCATAGACATTTGGAATATTGATGCACCTCCATTTGTACCCACGGTTCCTATTATTGATGAATGCAAAGAAATTGGGCCGGCGTTGTCTGGTGCCTCTCTTGTGCCCGATGGTTCTCAAATTGTCCCTACCACGCCATTGTCTGCTGTTGTTGTTTCTTTGCCACCGGATGAGGTCTCTAGGCAGGCAGCTTGTAGCTATGTTGCCAATCATTTACTTGCACCGTGTTTCAGAGCCTCAGTCGGGAATGGGATTAACGATCATGGTTCTCCAGTTTCATGCTCAGTGGTCCCGGTTGAGTCGCAAGAAGGTCTTATGTCGTGCCTCAACGATCACAATGCTTCACTCATCACAGGTCTTGTGGTGGGCCCATATGCCGATTCGATGGATATTGCTTCTTGCGCCTTCGATGCTTCGCCCAATTTACACAATAGCCTTCCACAAGTAGCGATACCATGCTTGTGCCAAATTCCTTTGCTGACCGTGTGGTTGTCTGTGATCCCATCCCCAAGGCCTGGGAAGTTCTCGCCAAGCGCACTGTCTCTTCCTTTGACGATATGCCGGTAGATCGCGGAGCCCGCAAACGTCTTGCTTCCAAACTTGCTGCCGATCGCCAATGTCATCAATGGCCCATGTCATTGTGCCGGTTGTTCGTTTGTTGACTTTAGTGGGGCACCAGCATCAGATACATCGGATTCAGAATACATTACGAGCGATATCGGTGGCATTGTCAGACCAGTTATTTAGTTTGAATGTAACAATGCCGAGTCGAGTCCTTCTATGCCCAGCAAATCTTCTCCAATTTGGCAGATCATAATGTAAATGCATGTATCCGCACCATGCAATGGGGAAAACAGATATTCATATATACAATATATATATATATATATAAATATAACAAACCAGTGAAGTTAGTTTTTGCACGTGCTTGTACTCTTTGGGTTTAATATATATATATATATATATATATATATATATATATATATATATATATATATATGGGATTGCATACCATGGCGATTAAACCCCATTTAGTTCAAAGTGTAAACCCCATAGAGGGCGAACATATCTATAAGTAACATGGGAAGGAATCTGTTCTAATGCAATGGCACCTGAGGTGTCACTCAAACTAGAATACGTGCCTTCTCATATTCCTTATATTTGTTTCCAACGGGCTGTAATCCAAATAGGGTTTGATTCTAGTCTGGATCAAGCACACCGGTGTTAGACCCCATCCTCTACCTTCCAAATCTAAGCTGCATGCAGGCACCAGAGATCGTCAGCGAGAGAGAACCCAGTCAATATCATGCAAACTTTGTTTTGGTGGACAGAGTCCGAAACAATCTTGGGCACGATTGGAATTCATCTAGCAGGCATAAATACCACAACTTCGCACGAAAACATTCGCCGGACATGGCCGGACTCAGTAGGACCAGTCCCGGGGTAATGTAACCGATCTATGTAAACAGAGTTTCAATTTGTTGTGTGTGTGGGATTGGACCATCCCTAGCTTTTATAATTGTTGGCTATAATGTCAAACCCTGAGGTCCAGAACCCTAGGCTTCACATGTTGATCCTTCAAATATCGGAGGTTTGGGGTGGTGGAAGTCCGGCGGGGAATTCGTTTCGTGTCATGTCGTGATTACATGCGTGCGGTTCGATAGCCCTTGTGAGATTTCGACCAAAGCGTGTTTCGGTCGCTTTCCCTTTTCCACCTGATCTCCCTGGTCTTTCCCTTTTCTTTTGCGAGATCATGTGTTCCCTTACCCTTGCGATCAGTATGTGTTCTATGGTTTCCTTGGTTCCTATGAGTTACAGTTAATTCGTATGATTCTAATGATTTCGATGATTCCTATGATTCTTTTGGTTCCCATGAGATGATTCATATGAAGTCGATGGTTTAAGTATCCAATTGCCTTCGGCCTTCCCGCCACCGTGCCGTTTACTGTGGACCGGTGGCCGAGCTCCCTTAAACTCCTTGTGGTTCCCTTTGGGCTCCTTTAGATCTGCCCTGGGCGCCTCTTGGGCTCCCCTTGGGTTTCTTTTGGGCTCCCTTGGGTCTCTGTGAGCTCCCCTGGGCTCCTTTTGGGTTCCCCTGGGCTCCCCTTGGGTTACTTTTGGGCTCCCCTGGGCGCCTCCTAGGCCCCGCCCTGGTTTGTTTTTGGATCCCCGGGGCTTTCATTGGATTCGCCTTGGGCTCCACGAGCTCTCTGTGGACCGCCATTGTCTGCCAAGTGTGTTATTGGACCAAACACCTCGGTTCGTTGACCGCCCGTTTGTCCCCAAACCTTGAATTTTTACAATGTAAAACGGGGGTCCCAAATTCATGCGAGTAATCCTGGGTAACCCTGAGTACGCCCTCCCCCTGGGCTCCCCTTGGGGTCCGTTTGGGTTCCCTTTGCCGCCTTCTGGGCATCCCCTGGCTCTCTTTTGGAGTCCCCGGGGCCCTCCCTCGATTCGCTTTGGGCTCCACGAGTTCTCTGTGAACCGCCATTATCTCCCAAGTGTGTTCTTGGACTTAACACCTCGGTTCGTTGAGCACCCGTTTGCCCCCAAACCCTAATTTTTACAGTAAAACAGGGGTCCGGAGTTCATGCCGGTAACCCCGAGTAACCCCGGCTGGGCCCCCTTTGGCTTTTTGGGCTCCCCTTGGCGCCTCCTTGGTCCCCCCTGGGTGTCTTTTGGGGTTCCCGGGGCTCTCCCTCGATTCGCTTTGGGCTCCACGAACTCTCTGTGAATCGCAATTGTCTCCCAAATGTGTTCTTGGACCTAACACCTCGGTTCGTTGACCGCCCGGTTGTGCCGAAACCCCGATTTTTACAATGTAAAAGGGTGGTCCCAAATTCATGCGGATAATCCGGCATGATCCGGAGTAATCCCGACAAACCCTGGAAAACCCCCATTTGTTTACATGTTGTGATTTCGTGTGATTTGTATGATTGATTATTATGGCTCCCTTCATTCAAATGTTTTCGTATGATTCCTTCGACTCCAGGGAGAACTATTATTTGTATGATTCCCAGGATTCCTATGATTCCTATGATTTGTATGGTTTTGCATCGCTGCTATGATATCTAGGATTCGAGTCAAAGCAAGTGTGAGCAAGTGCAAGCAAGTGAAAGCGAGTGAAGCCATGGGGTGACACGAAGCCAGACCTTCCCTCCCCCCAATACTCCTAGCCAGCTCTACTTGGCTTTATCGGTATATATTTATTCTGTAAATTATACACACCGGTATATATAACATTTGTAGTTGGTTTGGTTCCAAGTTGAGTTCCGCATAAATTTATCAGACATGCTTCCGAAAAGCCAACCCGAAAGAAGATGCAGCGCTCGAGAACAATAGTTTCGTAAGCCATATATATATATATACACCATCTCCTAAACTCAGCATGCCGGAGAGACACACCTCAAGGCCCTCGAGAAATCCAAGCAACACTTCAATGGGCTCAGCAATAGTTTGACCAAGCCAGAGATCACTTCTCGGCTTGCAGGAAAAGCCACGACAACTGGCGAGATATGGCGGACAATGCGCAAGAACAATATATTTTGGCAGCCGATGAATTGTTAATTTCCTCAAGGACATGAAAGTCGTTGGAGTCAACAAAGACCTCACACCACATGTCTCCAGACATCAGTCAACCTTCGAAAGCTGACACAGAATCAAGCCTTCCCGATTTCTAGATTGTTGACAGCACCCCCAGCACACGTCCCACCAGCAGCTTCGGAGCCACCACCTCTAAAAGGAAGGTACCACCAGTTGCTGCTCATGAGCCGGCAGCTACTCCTAGGCCTTCATCGCTGCCACCAAGGGCAAGTGTTGCAGTTAAGAGAGGAGGACCCCCCGCTCCATCCGAAGCATCCTCTACCATACATCGGAAAGTCAAAGGCATTGGAAGCATTGACAACAAGGTAGCCAGGAGAATATGACGTAGCACAGCCCATTGTTGAGCTCTCAGATCATGCCTACAGAAGCTCACTCGAGCCAGCATTCATAAGATTAAGCAAGATTCGGGACTACTTCTGACAGGATATCACTTGCCGAGTCAATACCCTCAAACACCTGCCAGTGGTGACAATTCATGAAGTAGCTGCCCAATTCGGTTTCTACGAAGAACCCAAATTCCTGTCTGTCAGACACAGCACGAAGTTGCTTGGCTTGCAAGTTGCAACAACCGTCCTTACGCATTTTTTAGCAATGCAGTTGTAGCCTCACCTCACTAGGGGGCCAACTTCCTCTTGTGAAAATGTGATCCATAAGCCTACGATATAGCCCCCCTGAGTCCCTAAGGGGACCGAAGGCAGTTGAGCCGATAATATGCCACCAACATCTCCTAAGGAGATTGGTGGCATATAAGATAACATAAAATCATAACCGAAGCAGGAAGATTGGCTGCACAGTTGTCTTTGCCTTGAAGCCCGGTGCAGTCGACTGACATCGACTCGTTCCCAATGGAACAAACAAAAGACTTCATAGCTGAGCACACATCTATTATCACATTGTCGAGGCCCCCTCTTTTGCAGATTTGCGCGCTTGTTGCCAACATGCAACACGCGTCACACTAAAGGACTACGAGGATGGCTCTGCGAGGACATCCTTCAACAAATGGCTGTTCGGTCGCAAGGCGTGGCATTGCAATATCAAACTTCGTTGTTGGTGTTGTTGCTGTGTTTCCTTGCATGTGTATAATAGTTATATGCTATATATGTATATATATGTGTATAAGATTTGGCTCGAGTAATTTAGCCAGATTGCTCCGCTTGTAGATTTGGAGCGATGCCCGTCCAGGGCAAGAGCGCCTCAGGCGGCAGTGGGCTGCCAGGGTTGAATGGCACTGCCCCGCAGTGCATGTAAGCGTCAATAGACCTGCAGTGGGTCCGTCCATCGCAGGACCCACCAGGCAGCATTGCACATCGCTGCCGAACATAAGAGGCTGCACCGCGTGCAGGCCACGCCTTAGGCCTCATAAGAGGCGTCCTCAACGATAACGAGGACCTCGCTTGATGACAGGTACCGGGTGAGTAGCAGGGTGGACCCTCTGTCGAAAACCCGGCGGACATCGCCGTGCCCATGGACCAGTAGTGAGCTGTGGCCGGCGGGCGCCAGGCTTCCAGCAGGTGCTTGCAGTAGATAGGGCACTATAATATAAACACCGGCATAAGATAAGACCGGTACCGGCATAAGATAAGACCGGGTATAAGCGCCCTTAAACCACATGTAATAATTAGGGGTTGTTAGGGGATAAACAGGGTTATTTTGCTACACGAATCGGCTGCATGTGCATGGTGTGGCTAATAATCTTTATTTATCCTCTTTGCCTATAAGCCTTTAGGTGACCAGGAATACTGGAATATATACAGTTCGGTGCCCGGCTTCGGCCTCGGCTTCGGTGTGGGCTGGAAGCTATGCAGTTCGGTGTCCGGCTTCGGCTTCGGCTTCGGCGGGGCTTTCCTCCCTCGTCCTTGCCCTCGTCCTCGCCCCATCCCTACTGTGTGATCCTGCCTCGCCCTTGCCCTCGTCCTCGCCCCATCCCTTCTGTGTGTTTTCAGTACTTCTTGTCTGCCTTGGGCTTATCTGCGCCTTGTTCTATATTATTACATGTGGTTTTGAATTCATTCACAATAACTCATATAATAACTGCTGGTCCTCCACAAGCGAGATAAGGGGGTAAGGCTGCACCACATGTACATCTACCGGCAATGGTAGGTGCACGCCTTCATAATATAGAATATAAGACATGAGTTGTGATTGCAAGTGTAGATAGCCAGCTCTCTGACTTACACGGCATCAAACATTTTCAAAACAAAACAAATATATCTGTGTGTATATATATATATTGAGAAGGCAGTTATAGGGTATTAGTCAAACACGGTCTATCATAAGTATTTCTCTGGTGTTCTTGGAATATCTTGGTTCTATCTAGAAAATATCGAATGGCCTTGGAAATCCGTGGATGTTCTTGGATTATCACCAAATATTTGATTTCCGTAGATTTAGCAGGAGTCGGTGGAAAATCCTGAAATTCAGTGATGGTTTTTGTTTTCTCTGGAGATCGTGGATGCTCTTGGATTGCTGTGGAAAATGTTGATTTGTCTTGGACATTGGATTTGGTTGGAACTCCTATATCTTGATTCAACCGTTGTCAAATAAACCCCACTAAAGTATTTGTTAATCTCTGTCTATCCCTCTTTCACTATATGTATATATCTCCCCGGCAAGTCGTTGTTTGGATCTACATAGTTGTGCCCAATAACATTGCAACCTACATATATATATATATATATATATATATATATATTTGTATCATATATATATATATATATGATATATCAGACAAAACATAAGTCGGCGGCTTTCTGCCCTCGCACGATCGATAATTTGGGTATATGTGGTCATGGTAGTGGCATCGTTTGCAAAGTCAGACCTGTTTGTGGTGGACATAATTAAGCAACACCTAAACCCTATCTTTCGGCTCCGGCCCCTATATAAACCTAACTTCCCGCCCCCGGGGCCCTTCAAACAGGTCGTCGGGGAGGTGTTTAAATGCATCTGGGGTGTTCTCCACATCGAATTTGCATGTGAAAATAGCTGAACATATTGTACAATCTATAAGATCCACATATTTTGGATTTCATAAGACCAGGAAATGATTTTGCCAGCCTTCGGGGAGAACACATTTACGAAAAAACACGCCCGCCACGAACTTCTGACCATAGTGTTCTTTAATTTAGTCCACCAACCGTATGTCAAATGTATGGAGTGAAGCCATGTTCCTTTACGCAAAGAAGATGCAGGAAATATACCAAACCAGATGTTGAACTCATGTGATTACATTTGAAACATATACGACAACAGTGTGGAGCGTATGTGAAATATGGCAAGTCTGATATGCTCATATGTGTTTTGAAGGTGCAGTCCACGGGCCCACACAGGTGAAAGAATGACTTGGCATGTTTCAAAGAACCTGAAAAAACATGGATGTTTGGCCCCAGCCTGCCAAGGAATACAATACAATATTGCGTCCAAACAAAAATGCAATGTGGGCCCAAAGCAGAAAATGCAATATGGGGCAAACACAGAAAGTACATGCGGAGGCAAATGCTAAAAATACTGGCGGGGCACATGATGTGGAGCGGCCTTCGGCCACCACTCACCATGTGGTGATTCATAATGTGATCCGCTGGTATTTCCAGCATTTGCCCCAACATCTTTTCATGTTTTTTGTAATTGTTGTTTGTCCCATATTGTATTTCCAGCCTTGTGTTGTTGGTCAGCTTCCCTGACTATGGTTTCAATGGCGGACTGCGGAAAATATGAAAGTGTGTATATTGCATCAGCTTGAGAGGATTCGCCCAAGACCTTAACATGCTGAAGTCTGACACATAATTGGATCGTAAGTTGTATAAATCTTGAGTTCATGAGGTTTACATATATGTGCATGATTGTATGGGTGATGACGGATATGTGAAACACAGTTGGGATACATGTGGATTGGTAGATTTCGCATGTATTGCGTAGTTAGTGTGCTCTTATCCGAAATCTGCAAGTATCAATGACGACCTTGCAATGCATGTGCATGTCTTGCGAGGGGCTGCGACCCTTTGCACTAGAAGAGTATGCGTTGGATCCCTATGAAGGGATGAGTGTATATTGCATCCGAACTGAACCAAATTGAGGGTATACCACCAATGGGTATCGAGCTTCTGTGGTGCAGTTTCATTGTAATGGAAGTGGGACACATTGGGCTTCATAGGGAATAATAGTTGACGCTTGGGAAATATGTTATTACATGATAGTTTTGAACAAATGAAAATTACTAGCACTAAGCCGGCCAACCGCACCTCAATGAGTTTCCAAGGAGTTGACAATCAAGTTTCATGTAGCTTTCGGTTACTACTTGCTTCTAACAACCGTACCACTTCTATCACAAGGTGAAGTGAATAAGGAACTAGTGTGTATGACTATTGGATTATATCTTTAGAAGCAGTCAAAAATGTGACGTTTTTACGTTGGGAAAGCAAAACACAGACATCCGCCAGAAAAACTATTTTTTAATTGACCCCCTGGATTTTTGGCGCAATTCCTGACGGCACCTTAAGCTCTCGGCGAGTGGTCCCCCACCCACGTGGACCAATTTACCTAAATGTCACGATTTGGGTCCAGAATCGACGGTTTGAGCTGAAACTTGCTCCAAATCAATCCGTACCGGTTCAAATAACTTTTCAAACTATTCAAAACCAAACAAAACCATTAAAAACCATCAAAATTGCCAAAACTATTACTTTAACTGCCCCCTATTTCTACTTTAAAGTGCTTCTAAAGATTACTCGGAATGGTTCGTGTATAC
>Ga0099797_100648_pt1 | contig 21647 bp, 16 predicted proteins | sample Uncmet_Sort48C_1_FD_89871 | JGI IMG/M metagenome (GOLD analysis project Ga0099797, IMG submission 89871) | Marine eukaryotic communities from CALCOFI LINE 67, Pacific Ocean - C012_Sort48C_1 | ecosystem: Environmental > Aquatic > Marine > Oceanic | place: Pacific Ocean: Monterey Bay | collected...
GATATTATGAATAGTGATGGTCCTGAAAATTCAAATGGAGCACTAGCAAGTGGTTCAGCACAAAACGTAAGATGGGAAATTCAAGCACCAAATACAGGATCAGGTGTATTTAGTTTAATAATTAGACAAGGTAATGATAATTCAAAATCAAAATCAATATTAGAAGTATTCCCGAACGTATCATTAGATCCAAAACAATCTAACTACATATCTAGAATTGTGGGAGATATGACGGATACAATAAGAAATGCAACAGCAGCAGATGTTTATGTTCAACCAACAGGATCATTTAGAAATGCTTCAAGATATGTAAGAGTAAAATCAGTAGATTTAAAAACTCCAGATTATTTTGATAACAGTGGAATTGCAAAAGCTGAATTTACAGGATCTATTCCTGGAGCAGGTAGTGGTTCATTCTCAGGAGCAGTAGGAGATAATATAGGTGGTGTAGCTGGAATTGGATATTATGATCAAATTAGTGATTCAGATTCACAAGGTTTAGGTGCAGTTCAATCAGACACATCAGCAGTAGTATTAGGATCATACCCACAAGTATTTAATCTATTAGCAAATAAAGATGATTATAGATATAACATCTTAACAGCTCCAGGATTATATAAAGCTAGTGGAACATGGTCATCAGCATTAACATTAGCATTAAGTACTGTGTCAAGCAGAGGAGATGCAATTTTAATAATGGATTTAGTAGATTATGGATCAACAGTAACACAAGTTACTACTCAAGCAGCTAGTGTTGATAACTCATATGCAGCTAGTTACTGGCCTTGGGTTCAAATTAATGATCCAGATTCAGCACAATTAGTATGGTGCCCAGCATCCGCGTTATTACCAGGAGTATATGCGTATAACGATAAGGCAGCTGAAGCATGGTTCGCTCCGGCGGGAATCAATAGAGGTGGTTTAAGTACAGTAGTACAAGCAGAAAGAAAATTAACTCAAACAAACAGAGATGATTTATACACTGGAAAAGTAAACCCAATAGCAACATTCCCAGGAAGAGGAGTAGTAGTATTCGGTCAGAAAACATTACAATCTCAAGCATCAGCTTTAGATAGAGTAAATGTTAGAAGATTATTAATTGAACTTAAGTCTTATATTTCACAAATTGCTGATAATTTAGTATTTGAACAAAATACAGCAGCTACAAGAAATAACTTCTTAGCTCAAGTAAATCCATATTTAGAATCAGTACAACAAAGACAAGGTTTATACGCGTTTAAAGTTGTAATGGATGCTTCAAATAATGGTCCCGATGTAGTGGATAGAAACCAAATGGTAGGTGCGATATATTTACAGCCAACTAAAACAGCTGAATTTATTTACTTAGATTTCAACATTTTACCAACAGGAGCTCAATTCCCGTCATAAAAACTAAAAATTTAGATATTTATAATAAAATAAAAACGAAATAAAATGGCAGTATTAAACCCGAACGAAATATTTTTCACAGCTTTTGAACCAAAAGTAGCTAATAGATTTATAATGTATGTAGACGGAATCCCAGCTTATATCATTAAAGGTGTTAGTGGAATGGGTTTCGCACAAGATGAAATTGTACTTAATCATATCAACACTTACAGAAAAGTGAAAGGTAAATTAAGATGGAATGATATTACAATGCAATTATTTGATCCAATCACACCATCAGGAGCGCAAGCTGTAATGGAGTGGACAAGATTACACCATGAATCAGTTACTGGTAGAGATGGTTATTCTGATTTCTATAAGAAAGATTTAACAATTGATGTTTTAGGTCCTGTAGGAGACGTAGTTTCCGAATGGATTATTAAAGGAGCATTTATTAAAGATGCATCATTTGGAGATTTCAATTGGGATACAGATGGTGAAGCAATGAATATTGATTTAACAATAGGAATGGATTACTGCGTCTTGAATTTCTAAAAAAAATCAAAATACTTTAAAGAATAGCTTGGCTTCGGTCAAGCTTTTTTTTATATTATATATGTATAATAAGAAATTAAGTTATAACAAATAAAATTTATATGGAATCCAATAAACAAATCCAAACTCCTAAACAAACGGCTCCAAGTAAGCCTAAGTTTAAATTCCCAACTGAAATAGTAGATTTACCTTCTAAAGGAATAGTATATCCTAAAAGTAATCCTTTATCATCTGGAAAAATAGAGATGAAATATATGACTGCTAAAGAAGAAGATATTATTACTAACCAAGCCTATATTAAAAAAGGAATAATTGTAGATAAGCTATTAGAAGCGTTAGTAGTAAGTGAAGGCGTAGATTTGGGGGATATGATTGTAGGAGATAAAAATGCATTATTAATAGCATCACGTGTCTTAGGTTATGGTTCAAATTATAAATTTACATATGCTGGTGAAGATCATGAAGTAGATTTAGGTGCATTAGAACCTAAAAAATTCGATGAGTCTCTATACACTAAAGGAGAAAATAAATTTACATTCCAAACACCACACTCAGAAAATTTAATTGAATTTTCATTAATGACTGATAATTTGGAAAAAAAGGTAGAAGCTGAGTTAAGGGGATATAAAAAACTTAATAAAGAAGTACAACCGGAAATGTCTACAAGATTAAAACATATGATTTTATCAGTAGATGGCAATTCAGATAAAAAAGATATTAGAGAATTTGTTGATAATTATTTTCTAGCACGAGATTCTAAAGCTTTAAGGGATTATATAGTTGAAATTCAACCCGATGTGAATATGGGGTTTGATATTACAAGGCCTAATGGAGATATAGAAGAGATTGCAATTCCGATAGGTGCAAATTTTTTTTTCCCTGACGCATAGTCAAGCCGTAGAATATAGAAGTAATTTATTTACCCAAATTCATGAAATAGTATTTCATGGTGGTGGAGGTTATGATTGGCATACGGTATATGACATGCCTATATGGTTAAGAAATTTTACTTTTAAGAAAATACAAGAACACTTCCAGGAAAAAAATAAACAATCTAGTAATACTTCCACTAATGATTTAGAAAGAGGAAGAGATATACTTAAACAAGCACAACGATCAGATCCAGCTAATGCCCAAAAGCATAAGTATATGGATAAATTTCCTAAAACATCTACTAAACCTACAATAAAATCAAACGTTCCTGATTTCGTTACTACGAAAGCTAAAAAAGCTTAAGTTTTCAATATTTATAACAAAATAGCTTAAATGGCATTGGATCCTAAAATAGTAGCAAAACTTAAAAGAGATTTAGCTGAGATAAATAAACTCTATAAACAGTTAAATATGGAGCCGTTATCTATAGAGATTGAAACGGCCGGTGTAGATGATATACTGCTTGTTAAGGAATATTTAAAAGAAGCAAAAGCACTTACAGAGGATTTAAATGAAGGATTTGGGGGGATGGCCGAATCTATAAAGAACATTGTTCGAGAATGGAAAACAGGTTTTGCAGATCCTACAAAAGAAGCAACCAAATCCTTTACTAAATTAAAGGGCTTAGCTGAAAAATTTTCGGATGACGCCACAGGTTTAGCTGAAATGAAAGGTAAAGAAGTTGCAGCTAATAAAAAATTAATTGAAATTGAAATTAGAAGAATAAATCTTTTAAAGACCGAATTAATTAAAAAACAATCCCTTTCAGATGCCGAAAAAACCATATTAGCTAACCTAAAATCTGAATATAAAGTCCAAGAAGAGCTTCTTGAGCTTGCTGGAGACAGAGTACAAGAAGAAAAAAGGATTCAAAAAATGATGGGTTTAACTGGTGCAGCAGTTAAAGGAATAGCTGGTGCTTTAGGTAAAATTGGAATATCAAGTAGCTTTTTTGAAGGCATTGAAGATAATATGAGAGAAGCAGCAGTATCAGGAGGAAAACTTTCTACAGCATTTGCAGCAGCAAAAGGTATTGCAGGTGGTATAGCTGAAGCTCTATCAGATCCACTTGTTATTTTTACAATGATTATAAAAGCTGTTAAATTTTTAATAGGAATATTAGATCATGCTAATAAAGTAACAGCTAAATTAGGTGAATCCTTAGGAATAGCAGGAAAAAATGCTAAAGAATTAAAGCACCAAATCCATGCAGCAGGTGATGCTGCGGGTGGAAAAGACTCTATGTACTATTTCACTGATGAGCTGGTAGATAACTATATGGAGCTAAATAAGGCAGCTGGAATGAACTTAAAGTTCAATGAAAAGAATGCTAAAATGTTCCAAGATATGACCCATTATATGGGTTTATCTGTAGAACAAGCAGCAGGCTTATTTAAAATATCAGCTGAAACAAATGTTCCATTTGAAGGAATATACGATAATGTAGTTAATACTGTTAATGAATTAGATGCAGCTACTGGCTTTTCATCTGATATGGGTAGTATAATTGATGGCATGGTTAATGCTAGTAGTTCTGTAAGATATAATATAAAAGGGGGTGCTGAAGGATTAGCTAAAGCAGCTCATACTGCAAATAGATTAGGAATGTCAATGGATGAAATAGCTGCAGCAGCAGAAACTCATTTAGACTTCGAAAGTTCAATTGCAAAAGAAATTGAAGCAGAAATGTATCTCCAAAAAGATTTAAATTTAGATAAATTAAGGTATGCAGCAGCGACTGGGAATACAACTTTAATGGCTAAAGAAGAAGAAAGACTTATAAAAGAAAACATGAAATCCCTAAAAGGGAAAGTTCATGCACAAGAAGCATTTGCAGCAGCAACTGGTATATCCCGAGATAGGTTGAATGATGTAATGGCTAACCAAGAAAGAATTTCAAAATTATCACCTCAACAATTAAAAGATGAAAAGGCTAAAGCAGCAGAAATGGCTGAGCAAGGTAAAACCGCTCAGGCCTTTGATAGATCAATGCAATCAGCTGTTCTTCAGTTAAAAGCAGCACTATTACCTATAGCAGAAAAATTAGGACCTGTTTTAATAGCAGGTGCTGAGTTTATAGGCAATTTTGTAGGATCACCAGCTGGAAAAACGTTATTGGCTGTAGCTGGACTAGTAGCAACGGGTGCAATACTTGGCAAAATAGGAAAATCTATTATGGGTTTATTTTCTGGAGGATTAGGAAAAAAGGGAACTTATGTAAATCCTATGATTGTGAAAGATATTAGTGGTGGTGGTGGTGGTAATAATATAACTAGTATGTTAAAAGGAAACATATTTAAATATCTAGGTAAAAAGGGAGGTCTTTCAAGAACTTTGAATAGGACTATGATTAGAACTTTTGGTAAGAATGGGTTTACTAGATTTATGCAAACTAAGGTATTCAATCCAAAAGATATAGGTAAATTTCGTAAAGCATTAAATTTTGTAGCCGAACCATTAAACAAATTAGGTGGTAAAATCATACCTCAATCAGGTGCTAATTTAACAAAAACATTTGGTACTAACCAAATGAACAAAATTCAAAAAATGTCCCAAACTGGTAGAAATGCTGCTGGGCAATTTATACCAAAATCACTACAATCTAAAGCAGGTAATATGGTTTCTAAGTTTACTAGACCAGGTGCAGGTATTGTAAGTAACGTAACAAGTAAAGCATCAGGTTTATTACCAAAAGCCGCAACCTCAGCACTATCAAAAGCAGGTACTGTAGCAACAAAAGCATTAAAAGTATTAGGACCTGTAGGAGTAGCAGCAGATTTAGTATTAGGTGGTGCTTCAGGTTATTCACAATCTCAAATGTCAGCTGAAGAGCAAAAAGCAGCAGGTATTGAAGAAGGAATTAGTGCTACTAAAGCAACTACATTAGGAGTTTTAACTGGTGGTGCTGAAAAAGGATCAATGTTTAGTGAATCTTTAGGTATTGAAAAGGGGAGTGCAGGTGATGAAGCTTTAGGTATAGCAGGTGCAGCTGGTAGAGGAGCATTAACAGGAGCTGCAATTGGTTCATTTATACCAGTAGTAGGAACAGCTATTGGGGGTATAGTTGGTGGGGCAATAGGAGGTATATCAGAAACATTTAAAGTATTTTCTGATCCTAACTCATCCTTAAGAAAATGGACATCAGATTTAGCTAGTGATGTAGGAGAGTTTGCTACTAATTCAATGGAAACCTTAGGTGGTTGGGCTTCGTCCGCAGGAGAAACATTAAGTGGTTGGGCTTCATCAGCTGGAGAAACAATAGGTGGTTGGGCTTCATCCGCAGGAGAAGGAATAAGTTCATTCTTTTCTAGTGCGTATGATGGGGTTTCATCATTAGCTAGTGGAGCAGCAGATTTAGCATCAGAAGCAGGATCGTATGTAGCAGACACACTTTCTAGTGTCGGGTCTTCAATTGCAAATTCATCAGTGGGGCAAGCAGTAGGAGGAGCAGTAGATTATGTAGCAGATTCATGGGTAAACCCAATGAATTGGTTTGCTGAAGGAGGGATTGTAACAAAACCTATGATTGGTGGTATTGGAGAAGCAGGTCCTGAAGCAATAATTCCTCTATCACAAGCAGGTGATATGTTAGGGGGAAATGGTGAAGTAACAAAATTATTAAAAGAATTAATATCCGAAGTAAGAAAAGGTGGAGATGTGTACTTAGATGGAAGTAAAGTAGGTTATGCATTAGCATTGCAATCTTCTAAAATGGGTTAATATTTATAACAAAACCAATTAAAATATAATATTATGGCAGAATCAGTAAAAAAAATGTTCGATCAAGATGGGTCACGCTTAGCCGTTCCAGTCTCACCAAATGCAAATCCGACAACAGATCCTTCTATTAATGTGCAAGGTAATTCTTTACTACATAACCAATACTCAAATATTGGTGATCCTAGTTTAACAAATTCACCTTATACTAATATGGGAGCAGCAGCAACGTCTTATTCACTACCTTCTACATCACAGTTAGGAGAAAGTGCATTAGCATATCAAGGTGAAACTAACAGATATCGTAATAACTCACCAGAAGGTAGTTCATTCTAAAAAAAAATAGATGCCCTTAATTACTTCTACTACAGCTCTTAACAAACTGAAGTGGGGTGGCGATAGGTTTAATGCTGGTGCTACGGATGGTAGTAACCAACCTTACATCCGACGTGATATCCCTGGAGTTAATGTTAATAATGATAACCCAACACTCTTTAATGATGGTGGAGATCTTCCTGCAAAAACAGGACATGATTTTTTATTAAGGGATGGGTTTATGGCTCCTGTAGAAGCAGCAAGAGATGTAAGTAGACTTACACAAATGCTTTTTGATACAAGAACTCCTAATGGTTTTGAATTTATTGCAAAACAGAATTTATTATCAAGAACGGCAGTTAAAACAGAAGCATCTTATGGCATAGGGTATGGGGGTACTGAAGTACCTGACTTTATAAGTGGTACTGGTGGTGGAGCAGTTAATTCTGGTATTTATTTACCAACAAGTACATTAGCACAAGCAGCAGTAGGATTTACAGGTACACATTTAAATTTATTAGGATTAGATCCTACATCTCCTATGAGTGGAGTTATAAGTAGCGGATTATTTCCAGGAGCAGGTTTAAGAAGTTATTTTGATACAGTATCTTATAAAAATCAAAAAGAACGTTTTCAAGAAAGAGAAGAAACATATTCAGAACAAATTCGAAATCCTGAATATGAAGTAGCATTTCAAGATATAAAATTAGGTACAAATTCAACATTACCACCTGAATTTATTACAATAGAAAAATCAAGAGTAGTAGTAGATACTCTTGAATTTGAAAATAGATTAGTAAATCTTAAAAATAATAAAATAACTAAAGATGGTAAAAGAGATTTAGATTCTGATATTATTATAAAATACTCAGGAGGTCCAGGATCTATATTAGGTATAGGAGATACTAATATTATGTTTGCTGATCAAAGAACGGGGTTTGATAATCCTTTATTTGTTAGTGATAAATCATTCTTTTTAGGGGGAGTTGAAAATAGAAATAAATATGACAGAAGTCCTGAAACTAAATTATATGCCTCCAAATTAGGAGCAAGTAGAGTAGCAGCAGGAATATTCCCAAATAATTCTTCATCATTAGCTACTTCTACAAATGATAATGCTTTACAAAATATTAATAATGAGCAATCAACAATAAGAAATGCTCAATTATCAGATAATGGATTTTTTAATCCAACGGGTTCAAATAATTATAGTATATTTAGAAATACATCTGAGGGGGTTACATCAGGTAGTATAGATTATTTACTCCCAACGAAATTAGGAGCAACTACAAAAGCAGAGGAAGCATTTCCTGATGATAAAGAAGCATTAGAAGCAGCAACTAATGAAAATGCGCTCCAAAATGCAAATTTACAAGATAGTACTATTGATAATCCTGAATTAAATACAGGATTATATGCTGGATTTAAAAACCCAACAGGGGATAATGATTATAGTGTATTTAAAAATACATCAGATGGAGTTACAACAGGAGAAATAAATTACGAAAAAGTAAAATTACCATTACTTCCAGCTTTATCAGCTTCAGATTCAACAAACATGCCTGATGAAGCTTTAATAATAGAAGCACAAGACACAGGTTCAATTCAAAATCAAAACACACCACAGAGTACATTTAGAAATGCTAAAATTGATGGTGATAATTCCTTTTTTAATCCTGATGGTCCTAACAATTATGGAGTATTTGGGGTTAAAAATATAGAATTACAAAAATCACAAATATTTGTAGAAGGTAGTAGTGTTAGTTATGCATTTAGTGATTTATTTCCTTCATCAACAAGTACTATATTTGAAGGTTTAAGTTTAGATGCCCCTGGTGGATTAGATTTATATAATAATAATGTTTATGAACCTGGAACTTTAACTACTGAAGGTAGAGGAGCAGGAGGTCAAGCTTGGGCTAACAACGGATATGCATTGACTCAAGCTCAAATTGAATCACAACAACAATATCAATTCAACCCAACATTAAAAGACTTTAGGAAAGAAATTATAGTATCTGAAGAAATTGAAGAAGTTTCAAGTGTATTATCTTTAGCCCCAGATTATGCAACAAAATCAGGTATTAGAAGAGTAAATTTAGGGGATCCTGGAAAAAGTAATACAGTTGAAGGTAGAAAAAATGTATTTAATTATGGAATACCTGCAAATCAAACAAAAGCACTAGATAAACTAACAGCTATGCCTATGTATGATGGTACTGGCCCTAATGGAACGTTAGCAGTTAATGATTATGCCAAATTTAGAATAGCAGCTATTAACAACGATAAACATGATGGTAGTGCTGTTTATATGCATTTTAGAGCATTTATAGATTCATTTAGTGATAATTATAATGCTAATTGGGATCCCGTTAAATACTCAGGTAGAGGTGAAAATTTATATAATTACACAGGATTTGATAGAAGCATAAATATGTCATTTACTTGTTTTGCTCAATCAAAAGCAGAATTAATACCAATGTATAAGAAATTAAATTATTTAGCTTCAACTTTATCCCCAGATTATACAGCAGCTGGGTTTATGAGAGGAAATTTAATAAGATTAACATTAGGAGGTTATTTATATGAACAACCTGGATTTATATCATCTATAGTTTATGATATACCTCAAGAAGCACCTTGGGAAATAGCTATTAATGCTGAAGGTGGGGGAGATGGTAGTGTTAAAGAATTACCACATATGATTAAAGTATCTCAAATGACATTTACACCAATTCATACTTTCTTACCACAAAAACCAAATGATCCAAATACCCCAGAAGAAAGATATATAGCATTATCTACTAATAGTAGTCAAGGAAGTTATTTAACTGATTACCCAATGCAAAGAGCAGATGGTGATGGAGATAATAGTAATACAAATAATATATTCGGTGAATAGATATAATAATATAAAAGAATTAAGAAACGAAAATGAATTCGTTGGAACTATAGGAGATCTTTATTATCGTACAGTGTACTACCCAGAAATAGAGCCTTTAGAATCAGACATTTATGTTGAAACTGAGTGGGGAGATAGATTAGATTTATTAGCTAATCAATTTTATAATGATGTTTCATTATATTGGATTATATCAATAGCCAACCCCAACACAGTAGGATTTGGTCAATTAACTATTCCTAGGGGTACACAATTAAGAATTCCAATAAATATAAGTGGAATTATAGACAGTTATAATAGACTAAATGAGTTATAAATATGAATATACTAGGCCAACCATTTGCCGATTTTGTCAGAAATCAAATTAATGTTAGACAAGCTTCTTTAGGGGATAGTTATCAAATAACAAATGATAATTTACTATATCAAAATACAAAAACACCTTGGATTAGATTAGCAAGTACAGTTAATATTAATAAAGCAGAAGATGGTAATGGGGTACTTAGTAAATTAAAATCTTTTGGTCTTAGTGAATCTGATATTATGGATTCTAATTTAGCTAGAAATCTTATACTACAGGGAGGTACTGCATTTTTAGAAGATGGAGTAGATGGAGCTGGTAAGCTTAATAGTGGATTAAATTACACAAACTCTCAATTTGGTGGGGCTTATGGTTGGGGAGGAATTAATGATACTTCAACATTAGGTGCTACAAGAGGTTATGTACCTATGCCTGGAATAACAGATGCTACTGTCCAATATTATAATAATGGAGCTTTATCAAAAGCTACTATTAACATGAAATGCTTCAGTAGAAATCAATTAGCAATGCTTGATGCCTTATATATGAGACCAGGTTACAATTTATTATTAGAATTTGGTTGGAGTACATATTTAGACAATAAGGGGGTACTTACAAGCTATGATAACTTTTACTCAGATGCTTTAAGTTTTGTTTTTAACCCAAAACCAGTAAGTAGTGGTGACCCAACTCACTTTGATGTTTTAGATCTTATTCAGAAAGAAAGAATAGCAAGATGTGGCAATTATGAGGGAGTATTTGGTAAAGTAACTAACTTTAATTGGTCATTTAATCCAGATGGAAGTTATAATTGTACTACTATTATAACAGGTATGGGGGATATGATGGAATCTCTTAAAGTAAATATAAAATTACCAACAAAAAATGATAATGATCAGGAACAGACCTCTACAGTAGCAGAAGCAACAACTGATCCTCCTTTAATTGCTAATAAAAATAAAACTACTTTAAATAAGGTATTATATGGACTTTTTGAACAAGTAAAAGATGGATTAAAATTTGATGACACATATTATACTGTATCAATACCAGGCTGCCCTTTAACTCCGGTTACAATAACTGCAGGTGATGAAAAACAAACTTCTAAATATGAAAAAACAGATTTAAAAATAAAAAGTGGAATGCTGGCTATGTATTTAGTCACAACAGATGCAGCTGAAGGATCAGAAACTGAAACATCTATGTCTGGTCCTCAAGTTTATCTTACATTTGGAACTTTATTAGCTTTAATTCAAAAATATTTATTAATATATGATACAAATGGGTGTCCATTATTTGATTTTGATGTAGATTTTGAAAACATAGAAAAAGATAAAAATTACATAGTTAAACTACCAGGACAATTTTCATCAGATCCTTTACAATGCCTTGTACCTTACACTTCTCCTCTTCCAGATACTGTAGGTGATATTACATATCCTGATACATCAGTAAATGAAACATTAACAAAAAAAGCTTCAAATTGGAATTATAATACTTATTTGGGAAGATTAATGCATGTTTATTTAAATATGGGTAGCATTGCTACTATTTTAGAAGCAACTCCACGTGATGAAGATGGTGTTTTATCATTATTATCTTTTTTAAATGCTATAATTGATTCAATTACTGGTCCTTTAGGAGGCATTAATATGATTTCAATTAAAGTTGATGAAGTAACAGGTAAAATAAAATTTATAGAAAATTCCCCTCAAAGATTTGATGAAGAACCTTCTGATCAAACATTTGCTAGAATTAATACTTTTGGGGTAAAGCCTGATGTTGAAGGATCATTTGTTAGAAATGTAACAATGAATGGAGAATTAGGACCTAAATTTGCATCTATGATAGCAATTGGGGCTCAAATAAGCGGAAACAAACTATCAGCAAATGCAACTGGTTTTTCTAATTATAATAAAGGATTAGAAGATAGAGTTATCCCAACAAAAATTAATGCTGATGATTTAGATCAAGGAACTGAGGAAGAAGCTGAAAAAGTAGAAATTGAAACTGTTGAAGATGCTTGGAAAAAGCAAATAAACCTACCTGCTGAAGGGGGAGCAGCTTCAGTTTTTGAATCCATCTACCAACAAAGAAGATGGCTTTTAGAAGATATAGGAATTTTATCTGAACTTAACTATAATTATATGAGTATGATGTCTGGTAGATTAGTTGAAGACAAACAGCTACAATCTCCTACATTTTTACCTTTTAATTTAAGTATGGATTGTGATGGAATATCAGGAATGAAGTTATTTGAAAAATTTCTTATTGATGATAGAGTATTACCCCCATCATATGTTGAGGGAAGTGTAGATTTATTAGTAAAAGCTTTAAACCATAGTATTACTCCAAATAATTGGTTAACTACTATTGATACTCAATGTGCTCCTCATAGCCCAATGAATCCTATTAAATCACCAAGACCACTGTCATCTTCTACAGTTGCTCAAGCTAGTGCCGGAGGTGGTGGAGGAGGAAGTAGTCAACCTGTTGGAAGTATTGGGGATTTTAAATCATTAACAAGTGGGTTCCCAATGGCTAAAATATTTTATGATGGTCCTACTCAGAAAAAACAAATTTATATACACCATACAGCAGGAGCAACAAAATCTCCATCAAGAACTATAGCAGGATGGAGTAAAAGAACAGACCATGTAGCAACTCATTATATAACTAATAATTTAGGAGATAAAGAACAATTATTTGCTGATGAAGCATGGGCTAATCATTTAGGAATAAAGGGTGCAGTATTTAGAAAAGCAGGACTTAAATACCAAAATTTAAATAAAGTTAGTTTAGGTATTGAAATGCAGTCTTATGGTTGGTGTGATTTTAAAAATGGAAAATATATAAATGCTTATAAAGGTTCAATACCCGCAAATGAAGTAGGAAGACCTGTAGATGCAAATGGTAATTTTATATCATATAAGGGACATAAATATTACCAAAAGTATAATGCTGCAAATATAGCTCATGTAAAAACTATTGTAACAGGATGGATGAGTAAATATAATATTCCTTTTGTATATAATTATAGTGAATTATTTCCTAACTCAGGACAAGCTATATCTAAAAATGCATTAGCAGGAAAACCAGGAGTATACACCCACAATTCAGTTAGAACAGGTAAGTCAGATGTATGGCCCCAAGCAGAATTAATAGCAATGTTAAAATCAATCTCAAGCTAATTATGTATATACCTAAGAATAGAATAAAAACCAACTTATATACTCCGGGAGATGAGTTTATGATTAAAGGTACAGACCAAATCTACTCTGGTTTTTATCATAGCTTGTGGACTGGTAAATACTTTACAGGAAAAACACAAAACGAATTACCAAAATCAGAATTAGTACCAATTGCCCCTCAATCAGGACCTGGAACACCCGATCTCCCTCCTGCTTTAGAAACTACTAATACTATAGCATTATTTTTAAATGATCCAGATCCTGTAGTAAATGAAGATCAATGGAATCAAGGAGATATAGTAACTTATTTAAAGTTAACAGGTCAAAGTACTACAGATGATAAACCTAGAGAAATGCCTTATCAATGTTACCCAAAACCAACAGAAGATGATTATGCTTTAGGGGTATTTACAAGATATTTTAGTGTAAAAGTAAATGAAGATCAATATTTAGAGTTAACTAAAGAACTTTATGATTTTTTAAATAAACAAAATGCTGATTATGTTTGGGAATTATATAACGTTTTTAATCTCCAATGGACACTAACAGGTAATAGAGATGAAGTTATTATTAGTAATAGAAATCAAACCTTAATAGCCCAACAAAGATTAAAAAGAAAAGGATTAAGTAGTTTTCTTCAACTAGATTGGACAAAGTTTTATAAAACTGATTTGGAGTAGTAACATTTTATTTGTATATTAATCAAAATAATAGTTATGTTTTGGTTAGTTGAAAATAATAAACAGTTAGATACATTAAAAAGTTATTGTAAAGGGGATGCCTTTATTGAAATAATTCCTTATAGTAATGTAGAGCACCCAACCCAAAATGAAATTTGTGCTGTCTATATTAGACCGTTAAATTCAACGAAAGGGTATATGGTGGCCATATCCCATAGTGAGACGTCTTTAATTGATTTAAACGCGCTAAAATGCGTTATATCCAATATAAATAATGTGTTTGTACGTGATAAAAAGGAGTTTCTTCACTATTTAATATTACAAAACCTTTTTGACACAACATTAAATGGGCCTACGTATATACCAGAATACACTAAAACACATAGTTATTTTTACAACAAATATCCTAACAAAAAAGATATAAACAGAATAATACCTATAGTTAAACATTATGAGTATTGTGAGAAATTATTTAATGAATTAAAAGAAAGAATAAATGAGCCAATCAACGAATTTTACAACACAAAAGCCACAGTGGTTTTCAACGCCATGGAGCAAAGTGGTATACGAATTGACAGAGAAAAATTTGAATCGCATTTTCACCCTATCGATGGAGAATTCACCTACACGCAATACAACTTTAAAACCACCACAACAAGACCCTCAAATAAATTTGGAGGAGTAAATTATGCGGCACTTAATAAAGAAAATGGGTGTAGGGAAAGCTTTATCCCTAGGAATGACAAGTTTATTGAGTTGGATATTAGCGCTTATCATCCTACTCTTTTGGGTTTGTTGGTGGGTTATACATTTAGCGATAGTGATATCCACAAAGAATTTGCAAAAATGTATGGTGTGGATTACAAAAAAGCTAAAGAATTAACATTTAAGCAATTATACGGAGGAGTTTTCCAACAATTTAAAGAGCTGGAATTTTTTAAAAAAGTTCAAGCATATACGGATGATTTGTGGGATAAGTTTCAAAATGAGGGATCAATTAATTGTCCTATTTCGGAGCATGTTTACAAGAAAGAAGAGTTATTAAAGGGAGGGAATGAAATGAAACCTCAAAAACTTTTAAATTATGTCCTACAAAACTTGGAGACAGCAATGAACATTCGTATATTGTGGGAAATATTTAGATCATTAAAAGGACGCAAAACTAAGTTAGTTTTATATACTTATGATTCATTTTTATTTGATTTTAAAGAAGGTGAAGATGATTTGATGGTTGACATTGCAAAAATAATTAATAATAATAAGTTACAAATAAAAGAAAGTTATGGAAACACCTACAATTTTAAATAATAGGGTCAATATGTATACCGTAGACGATTTCTCTGAATTCGCTACATTAAACATAAAAGATTTGAATAATAAACTATTTTGCACGTTTACAACATTAGAGGAGTTAGATCCCTTAATTAATAGGCTAACATCTACGTATTCTATCATGTATAACAAGATTTTTGTTTTACATGTTAAGAGTAATAATGAGTATGTCTGCACATATAATATTGATCAAGCAAATCTAAGCACATTACCAGATAATACTATTTTGGTACATAGAAAAAAAGAATCAAATACACTATATACTATAAATGCCTTAAATGAATTAATTAAAAGGTTAAATGGTGGGGTAGTTGATACTAAGTTTCCTATTACTTGGGAACATTACAGAAATACTATACTATTAACTCAAAGAGATGAGTTAAAAGAATTAAAGACAAAGATTTATAAAATTCTTGAAGTATAGTTAGGCTAATCGAACATTCGTTCGTATATTCATCACATTAATAAACGTTATAAAACAATTAAAAAGTTATCTTTATGGATTTAAATGCAATTAAAAATCGCTTGGATCAAATGAACAAGCAAGCTACCTCTAATAGTGGAGGTGGAAAGTCACTATTTTGGAAACCATCAGTTGGTAAAGAAGTAGTTAGAGTAGTACCTAATAAGTACAATAAACAATTCCCTTTTACAGAAATGCTATTTTATTATGGTATTGGTCAGAGAGTGATGGCATCACCTCAAAATTGGCAAGAAAAGGACCCAATTCAAGAATTTACAAAACAACTACGTAATAGTGGTGATAAAGAAAATTGGAGACTTGCTAAAAAGTTAGATGCTAAAACTCGTATTTTTGCTCCTATTATAGTAAGAGGACAAGAAGATGAGGGTGTTAAACTATGGCAGTTTGGTAAAGAAGTTTATCAAGATTTCCTAAACATGGCAGCTGATGAAGAAATTGGTGATTACACGGATATTGTAGGAGGTAGAGATATTAAATTAACTACAGTAGGACCTGAAGTAACAGGAACTCCTTACAATAAAACATCAGTAGGACCTTCTTTAAAAACATCTGCACTAACAGGTGATGATGTTACTGCTAAAAATCTTCTAGAAAATCAACCAAACCCACTTGAGGTGTTTAAAAGATTTTCATTTGATGAAGTTAAAGCTGCTTTGCAAGAGTATTTGTCAGATGGTGAAACTCAAGTTTCAACAACTACTACAACTACTACAGCAACTCCAGCACCAGTATCGAATAATTACTCATTAGACACTAACAAATCAAAATCTAAGGCAGATCAATTTGATGATTTATTTTCAGATGATAAGTCTAAAGGAGATGATTTACCGTTTTAATAAATAAAATATATGGCGAGAAAGAAAAAAACACTAGGGGAAGCAGTCTCTAAAGAAATACAATCAAATTTCAATTTAGATGCTTTTAAAACTAAAAAAGGTTTAAAATCTAATATTAAATTTAAGGATCAAGACTGGATTCCTATTTCGTCAGCATTCCAAGAGGTAACTTCAATTCCAGGTATTCCTATGGGGCACATTGTGCTCCTTAGGGGTCACTCGGATACGGGTAAAACAACAGCACTTTTGGAAGCAGCTGTATCAGCTCAAAAAAGAAATATTTTACCTGTTTTTATTATTACAGAGATGAAATGGTCTTGGGATCATGCTAAAATGATGGGATTAGAGGTTAATGAAATTAAAGATGAAGAAACCGGTGAAGTTGAAAATTATGAAGGTAATTTTATTTATGTAGATAGAGAAACTATTAATTCTATAGAAGATGTTGCTGGATTTATTTTAGATTTAATTGATGAACAAAAGAAAGGTAATTTACCTTATGATTTATTATTTCTATGGGACTCTATTGGATCAGTACCTTGTGAAATGTCTATTAAATCTAATAAAAATAATAATGAATGGAATGCTGGTGCTATGTCAACTCAATTTGGTAATAGTGTAAATCAAAAAATTACATTATCAAGAAAAGAGTCATCACCTTATACTAATACATTAGTTTGTATTAATAAGGTTTGGACATTAAAGGCTGAATCTCCTATGGGACAACCTAAATTAATGAATAAAGGTGGTTATGCTATGTGGTTTGATTCTACATTTGTAGTAACATTTGGTAATGTTATGTCAGCAGGAACCTCTAAAATTAAAGCTATTAAGGATGGAAAACAAGTTGAATTTGCAAAAAGAGTAAATATTCAAATTGATAAAAATCACATTAATGGTGTTACTACTAGGGGAAAAATTGTTATGACCCCTCATGGGTTTATATTAGATAATGACAGAGAACTTAAAAATTACAAAGATGCTCGAAAAGAAGATTGGGCTGCTATTTTAGGTGGAGGTGATTTTAGAGTTGTAGAAGAAGGTCAGTCATTTACTGACATAACATCTTTTGAAGACGAGCCACAATAAATTTTGATTCCCGGGATATTGTTCGTATATTCCGGGTATAAAAACACAATTATGAAACAAAAAGAACTATTTAATCTCTTGGATGGTATCCAGGAGCAAGGGGAAGAAACTGTAAAAAGTGAAAGAATATTGTTGATTGATGGATTAAATTTATTTTTCCGGAATTTTGCAATGATGAATATGGTTAACCCTGATGGAGTACACGTAGGGGGTTTAGGTGGTTTTTTTCGTTCATTAGGGGCAGAAATTCGTAGAATTGATCCTACACAAGTTTATGTTGTGTTTGATGGAGCAGGATCAGCTAATAATAGAAAAAATATATTACCTGAATATAAATCTGGAAGAGATCTTCAACGAATTACTAATTGGGATGCTTTTGATGATTTAGAAGATGAACATGATGCTAAAGTAGATCAAATGGTTAGGATTATACAATATCTAAAAACACTACCAGTTAAAACCTGTAGTATAGATAAAGTTGAAGCTGATGATATTATTGCTTATTTTAGTAAAGTTATTCCTAAAAAACCAGAAGATAAGGTATTTATAGTTTCTTCTGATAAAGACTTTCTTCAATTAGTAAATAAGAATGTTATTGTATATCGTCCTATGGAAAAAGAATTTTATACTGAAGAAACTATACAAGAAAAATATAAAATGTCTCCTAAGAACTTTATTTTACATAAAACTTTATTAGGTGATAATTCAGATAAAATTAAAGGTGTTAAAGGATTAGGTGCTAAAGGGTTATATAAAAAATTCCCTGAATTAATGGAACGTGATCTTACACTTGATGACATATATAATATATGTGAATCAAAGTTTAAGGAGCATGTAGTATATGCTAGAGTAATTCAAAACTTTGATGATTTAGAAAAAAATTACAAAATAATGGATTTAGATAATCCTATGATTAGTAAAGATGATGAAAAATATTTAGATGCGGTTGTTAATTCAGAAGTCCCTCCGTATATTCCAGATCAATTCGTAGCATTCTATAATCAAGATAAACTTGGGGGTATGATACGAAATGTTGAGTTTTGGGTAAAAGAAATTTTTGAAAAATTAGTTATAAAAAAATAAGTTACATGACATTAGTAAATTTAAACCATTATGGTATTCACTTTCAAATTAAAGCAATATCTTCGTTGCTTACACATAAGCAATTTTTAATTAGTATACATGATGTGTTAAGTGAAGAATATTTTGATAATCAAGCACATAAATGGATTATTAAAGAAATATTAAGATATTATGATAGATATCATACTACCCCTTCAATGGATATTCTTAAAGTTGAGGTAAAAAAAATTGATAATGAAGTATTACAACTATCTGTTAAAGAACAACTTAGAGAAGCATACCAAGCTTCTGAAGAAGATTTAGAATATGTACAAGAAGAATTTTCAACATTTTGTAAAAACCAACAACTTAAAAAAGCATTACTTAATAGTGTAGATTTACTTAAAGCGGGTGACTTTGATGGTATTAAACATTTAGTAGAGTCAGCATTAAAAGCAGGAAATGATAAAAATGTAGGACATGAATATAATAAAGATATTGAAACTAGATTTAGGGAAGATGCTAGAACTACTATTGGTACGCCTTGGCCTAAAATTAATGAATTACTACAAGGTGGATTGGGAAATGGAGATTTTGGTCTCATATTTGGTAATCCAGGAGGTGGTAAATCTTGGTCGTTAGTAGCATTAGGAGGTTATGCTGTAAAAATGGGTTATAATGTAATTCATTATACTCTAGAATTAGGAGAAGCTTATGTAGGAAGAAGGTATGATGCTTTTTTCTCACAAATACCAGTTGATAGAATTCTTCAGAATCGAGAAAAGATTGAGGATATAATTCCTCAATTACCTGGGGAATTAATTATTAAAGAATTTCCAACAGGAAGAGCAACTATGTCTACTATAGAATCACACATATCTAAAGTAGGAGATTCAGGAATTAAACCAGATTTAGTAATTATAGATTATGTTGATCTCCTTAGCACAAAGAAAAAAACAGCTGATCGTAAGGGTGAAATTGATGATATTTATACAAGCACTAAGGGATTAGCTAGAGAATTAGATATACCAATTTGGTCTGTTTCTCAAGTTAATAGAGCTGGTGCAAAAGACGACATTGTAGAAGGAGATAAAGCAGCAGGATCATATGATAAGATTATGATTACTGATGTCTGTATTTCCCTTTCAAGAAAAAAAGCAGATAAAGTAAATGGTACAGGAAGATTTCACATTATGAAAAACAGATATGGTATTGATGGTTTAACCTTTGGTGTAAAAGCAGATACATCTACAGGTCATTTTGAGGTTATAGATTATGACCCAGAAGACTATGAAAAGGAACCTACTCAACCTATAAATGGATTTAATAATGACCTAGATACTTTTGATAAGCAATCATTAAAAAATAAATTTTTCGAACTTAATAAATAAAAACATGGCAAAAACCTCTTTACTTAAAGAAAGGGTGGTATATAAACCTTTTGAATACCAAGAAGCATCTGATTTCTGGTTAAAACAACAACAAGCACATTGGCTTCATACAGAAGTACCTATGATGAGTGATGTTAATGATTGGAAACAAAATCTATCAGAAACTGAAAAAAATATAATTGGTACTATATTAAAGGGGTTTGCCCAAACCGAAACAGTAGTAAATGATTACTGGTCAACTTTAGTTACAAAGTGGTTTAGAAAACCAGAAGTAATTAAAATGGCTGTTACATTTGGAGCTTTTGAAACCATTCATGCTGAAGCATATAGTTTATTAAATGAAGAATTAGGTTTAGATGATTTTAGTGAATTTTTAGAAGATGAAGCTACAATGGCTAAAATTGAAGCATTAACTACCGTAAGAGATTCTCACGATGGTACTCCCAATTGGCATGAAAGAGCAAAATCTTTAGCAATATTTTCAGCATTTACAGAAGGTGTAAATTTATTTTCTTCATTTGCTGTTTTATTATCATTTAAATTAGATAATAAGCTTAAAGGTGTAGGTCAAATAGTAGAATGGAGCATTAGAGATGAATCTTTACATTCAGAAGCTGGGTGTTGGTTATTTAGAACTTTAATGCAAGAACATCCTGAATTTAATACACCTGAGTTAAAAAAAGATATTGAAGAAGCAGCAAAACTTTCATTAAAATTAGAATTAGATTTTATTGATAAAGTATATGAAATGGGTGATTTAAAAGGATGTCCAAAATATGATTTAGTATCATTTATTAAACATAGAGTAAATACTAAAATGAGTGATTTAGGATATGGGGCAATTGTTAATGGTATAGATCAAGAAGCAGTAAAAAGAATGAAGTGGTTTGATAGTTTATCTGCAGGAAAACAACACACAGATTTTTTTGCAAATAGAGTTACTAATTATTCCAAAGGAGTTCAAGATTGGGATGCTAATTCAATATTTTAATTTATGGAAAACAACGCACTACAGGTAGATTATAGTCAATGGGAACCCGGAAAACAATATCCGGAATGGATGGATGAAATTTCTTTAGCTACAATTAGTAAAGGATATTTACTTCCAGGTGAAACAGTTAAATCAGCATATAGGAGAGTAGCTAATGCAGCAGCTATTAGACTTAAAAAACCAGAACTATCTAATAAATTTTTTAAAATAATGTGGAATGGTTGGTTAGGTTTAGCATCTCCTGTATTATCAAATATGGGAACAGATAGAGGCTTACCAATATCATGTTTTGGTGTTGATACACCTGATTCTATACGTGGTATAGGGTTAACTAACGCAGAACTAATGAAGCTAACAGCATCCGGTGGGGGTGTAGGTATTTCACTATCACGCATTAGAACACGTGGAAAAGAAATTACTGGAAATGGTAAAAGTGAAGGTGTAGTACCTTGGGCTAAAATATTTGATTCATCAATAATTGCTACTAATCAAGGTAATGT
>Ga0099797_100649_pt1 | contig 21637 bp, 11 predicted proteins | sample Uncmet_Sort48C_1_FD_89871 | JGI IMG/M metagenome (GOLD analysis project Ga0099797, IMG submission 89871) | Marine eukaryotic communities from CALCOFI LINE 67, Pacific Ocean - C012_Sort48C_1 | ecosystem: Environmental > Aquatic > Marine > Oceanic | place: Pacific Ocean: Monterey Bay | collected...
AAGAAGCAACACTATTGACATTGACAACACTATTCTTCGCAGCATGAATCCTCAAACCCCCTTCCAAGGCTGTAAAACCGCAAATTCTCTCTCTTGCGCTTTCTTGAATTGTTCTTGTCCCTTGTATTGCGCCGTTGGCATTGTTCGCGCTAGCGGCTGCTGGACCATTAGCCCCTACTACAACATTAGCGCTAGCATCGGAACTTCGACTTGAAGACTGACTGCTCTCGCTCATCATATGAGTTGAGTGAGTGCTTTCACCTGAGCCAGTGGAATCGGGAGCGCCCGCTGTTCCTCTTCCTACCTGTGCTATTTCTATTTCTATTCCTTTCTCTGGTTCCCCAGATTGACGATTTCCTTGTCCAACAATACCTTGTCCATCTTTACTTTTTGTGGTAGTCGAAATAATTACAGCCTGACTGTCTATAGTTTTTTCGTTCTTGTCCTTCTGTAAACCTGTTTTCGAACCTCTTTTCGAAGAACCCTTTCTCGAGCCTTTTTTCGATGAGAACACTTGGGGGAAGAGACAGCACAAAGCCTGCTTGGAGCCCTTAAGTAGCTTTTCTAAAGAATTGTGTGTGCCCGTGCTTTCTGCACTGCCCGGGGAATTAAGTCGTGGCTTCATGTTTTTAGGGGTAGACACTTTGCTTTTAGGGGTCGACACTTTCAGATCTTTATTCCGATCGTTCTGATGATCCTCATTTGAATTATCCGGATGATCCTTCGTCAGATTGGACTCGGTTCTTCCATTCACATCAGGCTGTGTCTCATTCGCATTGGACTCCGTCTTTTGCAGATCATCTGTGTTTGCATCTGGAATATTTGCCGGGACAGAGTCTGTGTCCACAAATACTTCCCCGCGTTTCTTTTCCTCGTGTTTGTTCGCCGACGATAGTGACTGTCTTCTACTGAGACTACTTCCAGAACTCAACTTCTCGAGTTTCCACTTGTACACGAAATCTGGCTTGATCTTTGCGCCTGTATGATTCGTGTGCCCATCGTCAATAGATGAGCTACCACGAAAAGATGTGTTATCAACATAAGAAAACGATAGCTTCTGGGTACCACCGGCACGATTATCCAGCTCCAAATCACGATTGTCAAATTCCCCTGATTCCCAACCATTACTGTCTGGGAATGCGTTACCGCCTTGGAAGCCATTACCGTCCTCCTCCCCAACCTGCTTCGGCGACCCGGAGATCGAAATCCCAAGACTTTCCGGCCCCAATAACTTCTGCAATATGCCTTTGAGTTTCTCGTGGAAAACATTTCGGTCTGAGAGTGTACGATCGTCTTTTGTTTTCCCTCCTCCCTTCGATGGACCATCGTACTCTCCTCCGGCTGATTCCCGCTGATACGAAGACTTCAAATCTGATCTGCTTTGATGATCGCGGAAGTAATACACGATCTGTTCATGGAAGTACCGGGATTTGTTGATATCATCCGACAAAAGAAAAACACGATGAAAGAAGAAACGTAGTGTGTCGACTTCAAAGAGACTGCTTGTCGGACTATTGTGTAGACCAGGATGATTATTGTAATCGTCCCGAGAATCAAATTCCTGGGAGTAATTCAACTGATACAAATCATTCTTGTGAACAGAACTCTTGTTGGACACAGAAGAATGCGCCAAATCACTCATGTTTTTACTCCTTTCCCGCTTTTGCGCTGTCCTCACAAGTTTCAATTCATTTTTCCATACCAGAAAACTGGATGCTACCGCAATAGTCTCGTTTACGTATGGTTTTCTTGACTTGCGATCGTACTCGGAGATAATTTTTATGTGTTTCATGTCAGAGCTCTCTCTCAAGGCGTTTTCTCTAGAATTCTCTCTCAAAGAAGCCACTTCATAAGGCCTTTCGTTCTCTTCGTAACTATTCGGCCAATAGCTGAAAAAACGTTTCAACACTGATTCTTTTTCAACTGATTCTTTTTCAGCAGAGTTTTCACTCGATACTGGGGCTCCATTCTGACCTGTTCCCGCTGAACTGTTTCTCGGCGCTGTACCTTTCTGCTGAATTTTCGCAGTGCTGGGCGCTACTGCAATGCCATTTACTGCGTTGCCATTTACTGTATTCCCATTTGGCTTCGTTAAACCAAGATTTACCTTCTGCAAATCGAGTTCCAAATCCCTTTCAAAAGCACTGGGCTTTTGAAATGGAACTTGTTTTTGGTTTTTTTCCTGTGCTATCAATTTTTGCGCATTGGTTGTATTGGCTTGTGCTATCAATTTTTGAGCATTTGCTGCATTAAAGGACAATTGCTTGGGCTGGATTTGTTTCGGATTTTGATTTGTCGCAGGACATTTTTCAGACTTCTTGTCAAGCCTGTTGTTGTCAAACTTGGTAAAAAAGCTGAGACTGTTTTTAAACGATGTGCTCTGCTCTACTAGAAATGGATGAAGTACAGCAGCAGTGTCTTGATCAGCGCTGTCTTGATTGGCGCCGTCTTGATCAGCGCCGTCTTGATCAGCACTATCTTGATCATCGTTTTCGTGGTTCTCCTCGTTGTCGGGAAATTTTGTCGCGTGTCCTTTGTGTCCTAAAGTTTGCGACTCAGAAGGGGTTACTGAGACGACGCCTGCTGATGGCGTGGTATTCTGCGAAGACTGGGAAGAAGTTTCAACCTGTTCAGAGTCGCCCGATTTATGACCTGAAATTACTGTTTCTTTTCCAGAATCTGAATCAGAAGAAGGGCTTTTTTCTTTTCCAGAAGCTTGATGATCATTGAGACCCAAATTCGGATTAAACTCCATCTCTACAAGCCGAATCAATTTTCTGGATAATCGTATCAGAAACCAAGCACGTTCAGCGTAACTTGTGAAACTCTCGTAAAAGATGTCACCGTCTGTAAAGTTTGAATCTACCGAGGGATCACGATCATTTCCAGAATGCATATTAGCATGCTGATTAGCATAATAATCATTCGCCCCCCCCCCGTCACGTGTCCCATTGTCTGCAACATCCTACTATACAAGTCGCCGGAGTCTCTATCCCTAATCACAGCTGCCCTTCTCGCCATTTCTGCCGGTGTGTCGGGATCTGGATCGAAACTTCCGTATTCGTAATCGGTATACCCCGTATACCGCGTCCCAAAAGGCAACCCGGAACGTTTATCGATAAGACTGTCGCGCTCTTTATCTAAATTCTCCAGATACGCTTCAGGAAAGGCCTCTTGGATAGTTTTCACGATGTGGGGAGGGAGGAGATTGTCACTGTCTTGATTATCAGTATCATCAATTCGCCCCAATATCATCCTAATTTCTTGGGCATTCAGGGATCTAAATTCTAAGCGTGGAAGAGGCGGCATATATTTGCTTCGCTTGTGGTTTGCCGGGTGGTCTTGGTTTTCCGGGTGGTCCGACTTGAGACCATGTATTTCATCCGGAGACGCAGTCGGACTGGTTTCGTTTCCATTTTCGTTTCCATTTTCTTGCGTTCCATTCTCTTGCGCGATAGTATTCGGGTCAACAGATAACGGCCAATCGAAGTATTCGCGCTGGAGCATTTGGGCTTCGTCTGGTTGAGTCTCGTCTGGCTGTGCAATAAGGGTGTCGTTTGACTGTGCGATAAGAATATGTTCCACAGGTACCTCTTGCGAGTTGAGAAGTGTAGTACTCTCACCCTGCTGCTGCGAATGTGCATGCGAATCTTTCTTTGTTTCATGTGTTTCATGTGTAGTGGTGTCCAACTTCTTAGATTCTGCGTCGTCCACATTTAGATTCTCCTTCACGGTGTTCACGAGCTTGTCCTTGACGAGCTTCTCCAACTTTTTATCCATCTCTAACTTCCTCTCCATCTCCATCTTTCTATCCATCTCTAACTTCTCCAGTCTCTCCATTTCCGTCACGTTCACTAAAAATCTTCTGGTGAGTAATTCCGAAAACATATCAACCAACGTTTTATCGGTCAACATCCTCGTAGAATCAATGAAATCGTTGCGAAAAATCTTCTCCCTGGATAAGAAAACTTCCAGTCTTGCTTTTTCTGCGGCTGTTAGCAACGAAAAGGAGAGAGCTTCTGTCTTTCCCGTGAATTCTGCTGGCCGTTCTCTTTGTGAAGTTCTCGCTTCTTCCAGCGCCATTTCTTTATCTATCTTATACAAGTCCCAATCTATAGCTAAATTCGCCGACTGTCCTGCCAGAGTCCTGGTCGGAGCAGTGCTCGCGGCTCTGGTCGGAGCGGCCGACTCCCGCGAAAATTTTCCGCTTCCGAAATTCAGACTCAGCATGTTCGTCGTCCCTTCTCCAAGACTCCAAAGGTTACTGCTTTCCTCTTGTTCTTCTACCGCAAGTGCGCCACTTCTGGGTGCTGCAAAATTCCTGCTCGGAGCGGCTGCCGGCTCCCTTGAAAATTTTCCACTCCCAAAATTCAGGCTCAACATATTCGTCGTCTGTTCTCCAAGACTCCAAAGGTTACTGCTTTCTTCGCCTTCGACTCTTTTGTCCAATGACATTGCACTAATTCCACTCTCCGGATTTCTCTCAGAAACATTGAAATTCAGACTGAAATTCAACGCATTCTCCATATTCAACCCATTCTCAATATTCAGCACGTCCTCCACCCAGTGTCCATCTGATTCATGTTTCCATTCTCTGCTATCCAAGTCATGATGTCCATACCCTTTTTCCTTCCTATACTCCTCTTCTTGTATCAAACTCGCCATCACGCCCAAAGCGTAGAAATCCAGACTCCCCGCTTTCAAACTCCCAACCAAAGGAAATTCATCATCGCCAGAAATATGTTCAGGAACTCCAGGCTTCGAACCGTAAAATCCAGAATGATCGTCGCGTATATCTGTCATTGATTCGAAGTCTATCGCCCGAATTTTTGGAGGAAAGGCGAACATGGCTTTATCTTTTGCGTATAGGGAAGTTAGGTCATTCGCGAAATTTTGAATTTGTTGTTTGGATCTTGAATTCGGTGAATTCAAGGGAGATCCAAGCTCTTGAAATCCAACAACTGCTTTTTGTACGATTCTAACCCTGGACCACTGTTGCTTACCAGATAATACAGCTACTCGATTAATACGATTATTATCTTCGGCGATAAGTACTCTGCGATTTGGTTTTTGACTTTCTTCAGGAGGATTTTCAGAATTTTTCAAGATTCCAACGGGAGATGCTGCGTTAGAAGCTGCATTAGAAGCTGCATTAGAAGAGCCTGCTGCAACATTATGATTATCGCTGGTTGTCGTCGTCGTCATCGCCTTCGTCGTATTGCTCGCCTTTTTTTTCTTTGGTGATACATGTGATCCATGTTCTCTTGCCTTCTTATCTTCTGCCGTTTCTCGTCTTTCACCTATTGCGCTTGGTTTCGTTTGCTTTTGTAACTCTTTTTCCCTTTCTTTTTCTCTCTGCTTTTGCTTTTCTGTAGTTTTTTCCTTCTGTTGAGCCTGTATTTTCTTCCATTCTGAGTCTTCTCTGAGGTTTGTGGAGTCTTCTCGTAGATTTGTAGAGTCTTCTTTCAATTGTGAGTCTTCTTTCAAGGAATTCGCAGACGAGTCCTCACCTATTTGATTCAGACTTCCCGAGTCTGACTCTTCCCTTCTGATCTTCGGCAAGACTTTCGGTTTCTCCACAAACGCGCCTTTCGCCTCTATCATGAGATTCGGTAATTTCAAATCACGCCACACAAATCCCTTTTCAGCGATACTTAGGCAGATGTCTAACGTATTAGAAACAACCGCACTTCGCCAAAAGGGTGGCACCAATTCGGGGCGATTATGACCTTTCAAAGCATACAACGAATGCAACTGGTTTCCATTTATGATTTGGTATAGATTTCTCCCCGGGATTCTTTCCTGTGCTGATACGATCAGAATGTTTTCTTTCGTCTGCACGGGTATGTTGCAACTTTTTTTGCGGGCACTATTGGGATTCTGTGTTGTTGCTGTTGTAGTTGTGGACGAAGAACATCTTTGACTACCAGGCGTGTTTGGATTTGATGTTATTGTACTGGTCGAGGAGCATCTAGATCCAGGAGTATTTGGATTTGACGCGATTGTACTGGTCGAAGAGCATCTGCCGGGAGTGTTTGGATTTGACGCGATTGTACTGGTCGAAGAGCATCTGCCGGGAGTGTTTGGATTTGACGCGATTGTACTGGTCGAAGAGCATCTACCGGGAGTGTTTGGGTTTGATGAGACCGCGGTTGTACTGCTGCTAGCTTGTGACTTCAAAATTGAGTTCATATCATTCGGCTGAACTACGACAGAACCGCGAGGAGTCTTTGCTATAGTGATTTCTGATTTTTTTCTTTGATTTTTTATTTCCTCCACTTCTCTGAATGCACTCTGCACCATTTCTCTTTGATTTTGGACTGTTTGCGCCATTGCTACAGGCTCTTTCTGATTCAGGTTTCCACCCCCAGAAATCTCACACACCGTTGAAGGTCCTGCAATCGTGACAAAATAATAATCTTTCAATTTAGGTTTTGACAAAGTAATAGTCTTTTCTTGAGCTTGTTGAGCTTGAGCTTGTTGAGCTTGAGCTTGTTGAGCTTGAGCTTGCGCTTGATTTTCTTGAGCTTGAGTTTCTTGGTGAACATCCCATTCGTTTTCAGAATTTCTTCTAGAACTTGTAGCAGAATTAGGGGCTGACGAATCCCCTCCACTCGTGTTTCCTCCACTTGTGTTTCCACTGGCCGCGTTTGAATTTCCACTGCCTGAATTTATGTCCGAATTTTTTGAATTTGCAGAACTTGACATCCGATCTTTCCTATTCTTTCTCCCACTTCTACTCTTCTTATTACTTGTAGGTAGAGTTGCGATCGGCAACATCTTTGCGGTTCCATAAGGTGGATCTCTTAGCCATTTTTGCATTGCTATTGGGGAAGACTGGAAATCTAAAATCATAGACGTGTTTACGATTTTTTTGGAGGTCGAATAGAATGACTCCAAATCTATTTTCAAAGCGACCCCATCGCATTTTGTACCATAGATTTCTGCGTTTGTTTGATTTTGGGATTGGTCGGATTGATTACCCTGAGAATCTCCGTGTCGTATATGAGAATCATCGTGTATATGTATACCCAAAAGAAGACTTTTTCCATGGCCTATTTTCGTCAAATATCCATGCCGGAAATGCAATTCGTCGTGAAAATGGCGCCTTTCATTCAAGGAATTCTGAAAAAAATTGTACAGATGATTTTGTACTTGCTCTAGGATAGCAAGGATGTTACATTTTGTAGTAGTGTCGTTGATCTTCGGGCTTTCTTTCTGTCGAGTTTTCTGTGCCGCGCTGACTTTTTGAAATGGGATCCGGTCGAAGATGGGTTCAATTTCATATTCTCTTTCGCGTATTTCTCGTGATATTTCGCTGGTGAATAATGATTCATTTGCTCGTGACAAATCTGGTGCCCAATTTGAATCTGCTGCCCAATTTGAATCTGCTTCTGGTCCCGTTCTCTGCTGTTCGAGAACCTTAATACCTGACGTATTCCCATCATGTGAATCAGGAGGGCCCGAGCTCTCCGTCACATTCTGACTTGCAGCGTTTGCACATATAATTATCGACAGAGTCAGAATGACGCCTGTCAATATTGTGACGCCTTTCAATATTATGACGCCAATCAGAACTAATTTCGTGACCCCAACTTTCATTCTTTTCAAATTCTGCAGACAACCTGTCGTGGCGCCTGCTTTCATTAAGTTTTTCATTCGTGAGGCTCGTCGTCACTCCGACGCTCGAGTCTATTAGTATCGTGACTTTGTAACAGGTACAGGCACAAGCACACTTCAACTTTGCAGCTACCACTTCACAAAGCCAGGGGCTCTGGGGGCGGTAATAATTATAACGCCGCTATTAAGGCGGTTACTTATGCTGGCACATCATTAACATGAAAGGCTTTCTCAAGTTCAAAAATTTCCGAAACGACAACGCATGACATTTCAAAATACATCATCATGACTGCGAACATAGATGATAACATCGAAAATTCGAAATACTATTTCGAAACTTGGGCTGGAATGACAAACACGGCTGGATTGACATAGCATTGTGATGACTCATGAGATTCAGCAAGTCTTTACTAGGGCGAGACTTCAATGAGCAATCACTTCAATAAACAATCAATATGCGAGACTTCAATGGACAATTCTGAATATACCCAGAATAATAACGCACTTACTCACTCAGTAATGCACTCTTGCAGCCAGCAATGCGCTCTTCCATCATTTGCTTTACTTGAATCGAAATGGTACCGCTATCAAAAAAACGCCGTGCCTAATCTTGAATTTTTTTCCATTTTTTTGCGCCATACGAATATCGATTACAAGAACGCTACAGCTATGGGCCATGACTCATATCGAACGCGAAAAGCTTCAAACTTCTGGACTTGAACTTGAAGTGCCTTCGTGGGCGCTTCCTATACTATGATGATCATGTTTCTCGTTGGAAAAAAACAGGAAAAAACTTGAATCAGAATCTAATGTCGATTCACACACTGAGAACTGCACAATTAGCAAGTATAACTCTCAAAATCGTGACTGAGACGCAATCTAGACACACAATACATAGTCTAAATCTTAGAAGACTCTGTGTAACAGTTTTGCAAACTTTAACTGTTTAGCCTAGGGCACAATCCGATCGAGAGGCACAATTTAAATGGCCATGTATTGAAATGGCCATGACATATACATGAACCTCTAACTTTTACAGTTACGTATACACAATACACTTAGATACACACGAGGCGTTTACTATAATGATTGAATGAGTCAGGTCTTTATTACACAAATTTGCACTTGAAACATGAGACCATACACATTTGCACTTGAAACATGAGACTACTATACGCCTTTCTTTCTTACACACCTCTCTTTCTTATACACCTTTCTTTCTTATACAGCTTCCTTTCTTATGCGCCTTGACTCAATGAGACCCTTACTGAGACACAATCTAAGCCCCTGGATCTGTATGTACTGAGTCGCCTTCTCACGTCTTTCATTCTGGATCTGTATGCACTGAGTCTCCTTCTCACGCCTTTCATTATGTCCTGAAATGGCACTACTCCGGCCACAGCTGCGCTTCCAATGGAACACATGGCCACGATTGGATAGAGATAATCATATAAGAATAATTTACCGAAGTGTTTGCTGCCGTATACGAATGCATTGGCATAATATGATCAATGATGTGCATCAGAATGAGGGCCCAACCATGTAACTAGACTTTTTTCTCCATGTAACCAGACTTTTTTTCTCCATATGGTCTGTTTTTTTTTTCTAGTAATCATTGATGAAATCATTCAAATCAAAGTGACTACCCGCATTCATTGTATCAAGCGCATTTTTTAAATGTCTTTGTAGTTCTCGAGTCTCATCGTATGTTTTTTAATGAATCATCAACAGACAAACATCTCAGAGTTGTCTTTTTTCAGTTCTGGCCTCATGTTTTTTCATTAACAGACAAGGAGAATTTTCTTTTTTTTCGTAGACAGAAATTTGAAAATGCTTTTTTTGAGCATTGTCATCAGACTTTTTGAAGTCAAGTTCTCGTAAATTATTTTTTTTCGAAGTCAGACTTTTTGAAATCAAACTTGATAGTTACAATATACTAACACGAGATGAGCATATGATTTTTGAAAGCCATTACGATGGCTGCGCAGTTTTCTTTTTTTTTTGACTTGCAAAATGGGCATTAGTCTCTTGCTTTTTTATCCTGAGTGACTGCCTAGAGTGACTGCCTATTTTTTCAAAGTCTTTGCGAACGGGTTCCGTCAACATCGTTCCTCATTTTTAACACTCTGCCCTACCACTACCTTCGATAGTTTCCATCTTCAATCCCACTTTGATAGTTTCCATCTTCAATCCCATTTTAATAGTTTCCATCTTCCATCTCACCCCAATAGTTTCCATCTTCAATCCCCCTTTCAGTTTCTCAAGAATCCAAAATTTTTAAATCAGCACCGCCGTTGCCAAAACCAACATCGCTTCTTTTTGTCTTTGGAATTCGAATCAAAAGCAGGCGCTGCGGCTTCTTGTTTTTCTGGCTTCTTTTTTTTTGGCATTTGTGACTTCGGTTTTTCTGGTTGTGGCTTCTTTTTTTTTGGAATTTGTTGCATTTGTCCCAGGGAGATAAATTGGGTCTTGACCGCGGGAAAAGCATCAGAAAAACCGCAATGATCTTCGTTGGGACAACAATACTGAAGCCAGTTTTGGAGTCTTGTTTTTTCGCAGACTTGCTGCTCTGTATGCCTGGTGATCGTAGTTTTTGGAACCGCCTCACTGTAAGCCTCAATTACAGTCGGATCATTATCAATCATCCATGTGTGAAATTTATACGCTCCTCCAAACTTATCAAACTTGCCCTGGTCACAACGATCAACATAGACAAAGCAGCCTGCTCTCATATAACTAAATTTTTCAGAGACCCCACGAAAGGACAACATTTCCCCCTTAATATGACCCGAATAAATGGGATAGCGCTCATAATAACCCGGCCTGGGGACCCAAACCTCCTGGGATGGATTAGACTCACTGAATTCTGGGATCGGTCCATGCCAAAAAAAAGTTTGGACAGGACTAGGATACGGAATCGGATTCCACTCCGTATAATCGTCATGCCTAACATAATAATTCGTCTTCACACAATATTCCACGAGATTGCTCCACCGCTGCTCGACACATTGATGATTACCAACTTCATGACGTTGGTTGGAGTTGAGTTGTCCGTCATTTAGTTGCGAATATTGAAACTCATCATCCTTGTTCTTGATATTTTCATCATTCGCATCGTTGTCATATTCCCACTGTCCAAATTTACCCGTCCATGGTCTGTTACAGGAGGCAACATAGCGATAGCATCCGCGTCTGTTGTCATGGTTTTCAACGATTCCAGGCCTGAATCTTGGCGGAAAAGGAGGAGGAGGAGGCGGAGGAGAAGGAGAAGGAGGCGGAGGAGAAGGCGGCGGAGGAGAAGGCGGCGGAGGAGAAGGAGAAGGAGGAGAAGGAGGAGGAGGAGAAGGGGGCGGAGAAGGAGGCGGAGAAGGAGGCGGAGGAGAAGGAGGCGGAGAAGGAGGCGGAGAAGGAGGCGGAGGAGAAGGAGGCGGAGTCGGAGAATTTCTTTTTGATCCTTCTCTCCAATAGTGCTCTAGCGTCAATCCTGTGCCCATGAGAACGCTCGTGATAAACGCTCCCAAGCCAACTACAACCACGGGATCGAGTCGCGCCTCTATTGTTTCGATTCCATTCTCCAAATCCTTAGCCTTTTTCTTTTCATCATCGAAAACATTTTGCAGTGTTTCTCGAAACTCCGCAACGAATGAAGGACACCCGTGGATGGCGCTGAGATACTGCGATTTGGTTAAACTAGCAGGAATATCGAATGGGATGACGAGTGGAACTCCAACACTTTCTGTCCCATCCTTGTTCGCGTCAGTAGTACTTTTCGTCCCATCCTTGTTCGCGTTAGTAGTACTTTTTGTCCCATCCTTGTTCGCATCATGTTGAGTTGGGAGGACCTCAGACTCGTTATCAGAAAAATGGCCACCAAACTCTGCATTGGCAACGCCCTTTTCGAAATCTGTAGCAAATGCATTAGGATCAGCCATCAGATTTTCAAACGCTGTACGAGAGGTAGCACTTTCGAGCTTGATCGCGATTCGTTGGGTTTTCATCTTTTGACTGTTGCTGGGAACGACTTGCTGACTCTGTTGATTCCAGTGTTGATTCTGACCCATAGAAATCACGTCATTGGAATTTTGTTGATTCTTCCCCATAGTAGTCACGTCATTGGAATTTTGTTGATTCTGACCCATAGAAGTCACGTCATTGGAATTTTGTTTATTCTGACCCATAGTAGTCATGTCATTGGAATTTTGTTGATTCTGACCCATAGAAATCACGTCATTGGAATTTTGTTGATTCTGACCCATAGAAATCACGTCATTGGAATTTTGTTGAATATTTTCCACATTGGAACTCTGAACTGGAACTGTTCCAGGAACATTGGACAAGCCCAATGTGGTCGGATTGCGATATAATATCGCGCACGAAGCTGGCAAATACGGCTTCTTGCCAGAACGTTTGCCAGAAGGTCCCGCATTGTTGTACTTAGTTTGCTCTGATTGACCTGAACTTTTGTGCTTGGTTTGCTCTGATTTTCCCAGTGTTTGCTTCCATTTGATAGGGGCTGTAAAGAATAAGAGATTTCTCCCGGAGTATGGGACTTCAATATTATCCTCGGAAAAGGGAATACTGCCGTGCTCAGTAATGCGATTTTTGTCATGCTCAGAAATGCGGTTTCCGTCTTCAATAATATGCTTACTGTCATGCTCAGAAATGCGGTCTCCATCTTCAGTAATGTGCTTACTGTCATGCTCAAAAATGCGGTTTCCGTCTTCAATAATATGCTTACTGTCATGCTCAGAAAAATCATCGCCGTGCTCAGGAAAGGGGTTTTTATCATGACCAAACTTGCCGGAGTCCCCGCTTTTGATGCTGTCAATTCTGAATTTTTCTGAGTCTTTTTGTATTTCGGCCAGTCCGAACCTGACATGATATGCCAAATTCGGGGCCATGAAACTGAATCTTGGGGCCATGGTGCTAAATCTTGGCATTGCGACGACGAGTTTGGGGGTGATGATATTAAGCGTTATGATGATGATGCTAATTAGTACCATAATGATTTGAATGACGGGGAACTCTATAGACTATGAAGGGGGACAAAATGTGGAAGACTTTTTTTTTTTTCAAATTGACAAATGGCTATGAATTCGTGCACAGAAATAAATTGTTAGTATACTATTACAAAATTACTTCACGGCGTTTCATTATCAACAAACGTTGGCAACAGCAAAATAACAAAAGAGAGCAAAACTTTTTTTTTTGTTCGAATCTTGCACAGCAACCGCTTTGCAATATCGGCGGCATTGAGAGCACTTGCGCCAAAGCTTACGCCAACAAAAATCGAAATCTAGTGTGACAAAAAAACAGGATACAACGACACGACAATCAATAATTATTAGCCAGAAAATGATAGCATATTGTGGCAAAGCAGAATTTCAATTACAATACGATGACTCGAACCAACGAAAAAAGGCCTGCAGGACACTGAGATGAGATTAATTCGGTGAATCGGTTGACTCTGATGTCGATGAAATATACCGAGGAAAATTTAAAAGAAAACCAGCGCTGCTCCTTGGATTATCGATAGCTAAGCCAATAGATGCTCATTGAAAAATTGAAATCGTGGCTGCTGGGTTGCAAGAGGAATTGTAAGAGGATTTGTCAATGTTATGAATACTAATAAATAGCGCTACGAAATCTATTAACTGCAATTATATAGACATACCACTCACACTGGCTCCGGCCAATTGGCAATGCTCCGAAAACTGTACAAAACCAAAATTTTATCAAAAAAGACTAAAAATGATCAGATACACGAACTTCGGCAGAGATATACTAAAATTTAAAGTTAACCTAGGCCGGGGAATCGGATGACCTCAGACCTGGGCAGGTAGAAATTAGGTAGAAATTCCAATTGCAGATCTCTCGAGAGTGACAATCGAATTCAGTTCGAATTTCGCAAGCTCGAAGCTTAGTTTAAGTCTGAAAGTTCTGCCTTGACTCAGACCCAAAGAACACTCTCCGCTCTCGAGAAACTTAAAGACTAAAAAAAAAGTTAAGGCGACTCACACCGTGATTATGCACATGACTGGTCTTCGGAATGATCAGATGATATCCCCAATGATCAGATAGGATCTGGCTCACGGTAGAGCCAGCAATTATCAGATATCCCAATTGAATTACTTGAGCTTCCGCATGATTCAATCATTCAATGATATCGCACACCAGGAGGTGACATCGCACACCAGCAGGTCTATGGCACTCTACTTATTTACCGTGGCCCCCTTAAAATTTGGGGATATTTGGGGATGAATGCTCTCAATTGGCAATCTTATGAATCATGAATGATGATGAGATCCTGAGCTGTTTAATTACAGTTTACTTTCGGAATCTGTACAGTCAGAGTCTCAAATATTATAGACATCGACGAGCAATTGCCGGCGTCATCAGATTCATTGTCACATAGGATCATTGAGACAATGTCACGCTGAGTTCCGCTCCACAACCTGGGCGATACAATGAAATTTGAATTATAATACAACACAAAAAACAGTAACCAAATGACGATGACACAACGAGATAACAAATTATAATAACAATAACTGCAATTAGCAGTAACATGTACGGTGTACCCCTCAAAGAAAAACATGAGAGCTTGCTTCACATGACACATAGTGAGGATTCGGAAATCACTGAACGAAAAACAGCCTCAACTGCCATGAGCAACCCTTTGCGTTTGAACCCTCTGCATTATGATTTGCTCATGCACAGCCCTTTTTTCTGGTATTTTTTTGGGAGCAGTTAAGGAAAGAATGTTCGCGCATATGATCTTTTCGTGGTCCGTCACTTCTGGCTGTCACTTCTGGCTGTCTTGTGTCCTGTCTCTACTATCCCATGAATTTATAAAGAATCATTATCACTGTGTCGGTACGACAATCATTATGACAATCATGACGAAACACATAAAAAAAGTCCCGTCTTAACTCCAACTTTAATAGTTTCCATCTTCAATCTCACCCCAATAGTTTCCATCTTCCATCTGACCCCAATAGTTTCCATCTTCAATCTCATCCCAATAGTTTGAAGTTTCCATCTTCCATCTCACCCGAATAGTTTCCATCTTCAATCTCACCCCAATAGTTTGAAGTTTCCATCTTCCATCTCACCCGAATAGTTTCCATCTTCCATCTCACCCCAATAGTTTGAAGTTTCCATCTTGACTCCAACTTTAATAGTTTCCATCTTCAGTCTCACTTCAATAAGTAGTTTCAGAAACCAAATTAAAAGTCCATCTCACTTCAATAAGTAGTTTCAGAATTTACAAAATTGAAATTCCATCTGAGATGGAGTTTCAGAAAACAAATTATAATTAGCACCACCACCAGGACCAACATGAATTCGTCTCCGGTTCTTCTTGTTTTGCTGGAGGAGAAGGCGGCGGAGGAGAAGGCGGAGAAGGAGTAGAAATTTGAGACCGATAGTACGAATCCAAAGCAGGCGCTTCTCCTTGTTCTAATATCGTAATGTCACTGGCTGGCTCTACTAAGGAGACTGGTTGTTCTATCGTAATGTCACTGGCTGGCACTATCGGAGGAGGCATTTGTCCCCAGAACGTCTCGACATTTGCAAAGGTGGTCCCACACCAATTCCGGAAGAACCGCTTGATTTGCTTTTGAGTCATACATCTGCCTTCACTTGTCGCTGGTTCTCGTTCCCACGGATCTGCAAACCATTCTCTCCACCTCACAGTGTGAGTTGATTGCGTAGATGGACAATTTTCCAGATTGTCCCAACAAATTTGCCAATTTCTCCCGGCAGAATAATTCAGAAGAGGGACCATCCCCGCCCCATCTTTGGTGGGAAGCTGCTTTTCGCATTGATTTACTCGTATCCAACAAGCCTCGGGCACGGGAGGAGGAGGAGAGGGAGAAGGAGGCGGAGGAGAAGGAGAAGGAGGTGGAGGAGAAGGAAAACCTCTGCCCCAGTTGTTGAGATACGCGCCCCATACCCCCAAGAAAGTGGATACGATAAGCGCACCGAGTCCCGCCACCACCGATGGCGGGATTCGTGGTTCAATAGTCTCAATGATAGCACCTGAATCGTCGCGTTGTTCTGTACTTCCATTCTTTCCGAAAACAGAAAGTTTTTCACGTAATACCTCAGCGACGAATTCGGGACACTCGCGAATGACTTTGCGAAAGCTCTCCGCGTCAAAACCCGCGGGCATATCGGCTCTGATGGTAAGAGGTGCATCTTTGTCGACGTTCGTAGCAGCTTTGCCGAATTTCGTAGCAGCCGCACCTTTGTCGAATTTCGTAGCAGCCGTATTTTTGTCGAGTTTCGTAGCAGCCGTATTTTTGTCGAATTTCGTAACAGCCGTAGTGTCTTTGGTATCCGAAGCAGCCGTAGTGTCTTTGCCGAATTTCGCAGCAGCTGTAGTGTCTTCGGTATCCGAAGCAGCCGTAGTGTCTTTGCCGAATTTCGCAGCAGCTGTAGTGTCTTCGGTATCCGTAGCAGCCACAGTATCTTTGGCATTCAGTCTCCCAATGGTGTCTTTGACATTCAGTCTCCCATTGGTATCTTTGGACGAAGAATCCCCGTTATCACTGGCCAAATTGATCCCATAATCATTCATGAATGACTCTTCTGAAGAATCTTCAACTTTTTCTGAAGAGTCTTCAACTTTTTCCGAAGAGTCTTCAACTTTTTCTGAAGAGTCAACTTTTTCTGAAGAGTCGACTTTTTCTGAAGAGTCAACTTTTTCTGAAGAGTCGACTTTTTCTGAAGAATTGGACGAAGAGTCGAACTCTTCGAATTCTGCCTTTGAGATGACCTTTTCGAATTCGGCAGCAAATCCTTCGGGGTCATTCTTCAAAACAAGATCTTGCAAAACGATAAGACTGGCGGCACTTTCGAATGTAATGGCGATTTGTTGCGTTTTGATCTGTTGACTCACCTGCTGAGTATTATCATGCCCGACTTGAGTTACCTGCTGACCATTTAAATTATCATGGCTGACTGTCGTGTCAAATAGTTTGGTATTAGTGTCAAGTTTGGCATTGGTATTGGTGTCAAGTTTCGTGCCAAGTTTGGCATTGGTATTGGTGTCAAACTTGGTATTATCCCGTGCCATTGCGCAAGAAGAAGTGGGAGACGGTTTAGAAGTGGGAGAAGGGCTTTCTTTTTCGCTTGAAGAAATGCTGTGCTCAGTCTTGAACTTCTCCGATTGACCTGGATTTTTGTGCTGACTCTTCTGCGATTTGATAATGCCCAATGTTTGCTCCCATTTGATAGGGGCTGTATAAAATAGGAGACTTCTCCCAGAATCTGGGACTTTAATATTATCCTCAGTAACGCGATTTTTGTCATGCTCAGAAAAATCATCACCATGCTCAGAAAAGGGATCGCCGTTTTCAATATGATCAAACTTGCCGGAGTCCCCGCTTCTGCCGCTGTCAATTCTTTCTTTTTGTGATTCGGCCAGTCCGAACCTAAAATGATATACCAAAATTTTGGGGGCCATGAAGCTGAATCTTGGGGCCATGAAGCTGAATCTTGGGGCCATGATCATCATATTCTGAATGACTTAACTCAATGAATGAAGGAAAAAAATTTGAAGGAACAAAATTTGAAGATGTTTCTTTTATCAAATTAACAAACTTTGTTACAAACGACTATGAGTTCGTGATTCACGAATCGTGAACAGAAATAATTACTATTACAAAATTACTAAACGCATTCAATTGTCAACAAACATAGACAGAGACCAAATAACACAAGAGAACAAAGCTTTTTTTTCTTGCACAACGACGGCTTCGACAACCAGTCAGAGAATGATCATATAATATGGCAAAGCAGAATACAACGTCAACGACACAACGAAAAAAGGGCCTGCAGGACAGATGAGAATAATTTAATTTTTGTGAACAATTCAGTTTAAACCTTCTGAAAATTAATGCGCCTGCTCCCGGGCCGACTGGATGAATATACGAAAGCCGTCGGGTCACTGTCAAATCCTTGAATCTGACCAATTTCGAATTCACAATCTCACTGAGGAAAGATCAGAAACGAATTTGATATTGAGTTTCACCCGGGAATTTAACGAGTTTCATCAGGGGTATCGGTCACAATATTCGCAAACATCAAGATGGCTTTACATCAAGATGGCTTTACATCAAGATGGCTTTACATCAAGATGGCTTTTAGCCTTCAGAAAAAGAATCGATCTCGCTGCCTCCATCAACAATGCACGACATGAAAATTGAAAGTTACTGACGTGAAATTTGGACTGCCGCCATGAAATTTGCTCATGCCTTTGATCAAAGAAATCACGCAAAAAAGGAGTCTCTCTCTCTCCGCCGCCGGGAGAACAACACAAATCTAGGAAGACAATCACACACGAATAGCATACAACAAAGGACAAAGGAGAACGAGAAGACTCATTAACGAACTATTAAGTTTACAATAACAACGAATTAATTAAGTTACACTGTTAGACTAATGAATCAGACTGAGCTCTGTTAGGAAATTTCCGATACTGTTACGCAGGATGAACCCTGAAAGGCTAAATTCAACTATTCACGCCATGAGTTCAATATGATAAATTTAACTCCCTATAGTAAGCTTAAGTTTTAATGGAATCATGAATGATTGGAATCGTGAATGATTGGAATCATGAATGAATGGAGAATGTTGATTGAGCTGCGGTCTTCGTGTCATGAGCTTCCATCTATCACACAGTCTACGCTATTCTTAGAATAATTCTAGAAGCCTATGGATCTAATTCTGGACCCTGTAGATTCTCGAAATCTAAATGATTTCTGAAGTCATTATCTAAGAAGACTAGACTCGCAATAATGGGCTTGACTTACATCTACACCACTGAGCAAATTTAGTTTTTTCAGTCTACTTATTCATGCTCAAATGTTCATGTTCAAATATGTTGTGAGAACTTGCGATGCAGAATTCATGATGTTTTCCGTTTCGTTTTGTTTTTTCTCCATTAGTTTTACTAGAATCATGACAATAATACGTAATAGATATTATTTCCATATTAAGTATCTCACTTTTCGAGATTCAGTTCAGTCCAGGCCATCAAGATCTCATTTGGAACACATAAAAATGAAGATATCTTTTCTGCCCCTGCTCCTCTTGAATCTTCTGTCTCAATGAGATCTGAGATCTCTCAGCGAAAAAGATATCTCCGAACCTGTCCCAATGGATGAGATCCATGATTGATCTTTGAACCTGTGCCAATGATTCACTGAATGAATAACATCAAAATAGTACTCACATGATATCAGAGCCCATGATATCGGAGCCCATGATATCGGAACCTGTCCTCGATAGTCTACTTCTCCTCGCTGCGCGGCCAATTTGACGTAATCAAGCCCACGATAAGGCTCGTCAGAAACGCTCCTATGCCAACTACAACCGCAGGAGGGAGCTTGTTTCGCCTCCATGGCCAACGTCGTGCTTCCACTGTATCGATTCCGTTCAGAACGGCGTTCTCCTTAGCTTGTTCCTTTTGAGCATCGAAAACCATCTGCAACTTCTCGTGAAACTCGGCGACGAATAAAGGACACCCGTGGATGGCACTGAGAAACTGCGACTTTGTAAAACTGGCAGGAATATCGAATGGGATGACGAGGGGAACAAGTTCAGCACGTTTTGTCCCATCCTTGTTCGTTTTGGAGAGAGTATTTTGTTGGAGGACCTCAGACTCGTTATCCGAAAAATGGCCAAACTCTGCATTGGCGACGCCGTTTTGGAAATCTGTAGCAAATGCTTTAGAATCACCCATCAGATTTTCAAACTCTGTACGAGAGGTAGCACTTTCGAGCCTGATGCCGATTCTCTGTTTACTACCTATGGTCAAAGAGGATTCGGGTGTTGTTATTAAAGGGTCAGAATTTGACTCGTCAGGAGGATTCATACCCACAGATTGATCAGAAGGATTCATACCCAAAACAGCGCAGGATTCTGGATCATTAGAATGAGCACGATTAGAATGAAGATTCTTGTGAGGTGATGCGAAAAAGAGTGGGTGTCGTCTTGAGACGGATTCGTTTTCTTCGTTTCGGATTTCAGAATTATCAAAACCATGGCCACGTTCCGAATTTCCTGGCAGCAGTTTACCTGGAGCCCCATGTTCAGAGTTTCCATGTTCCGAATGTACTGGGAGTTCAGAATTTACTGGGAGTTCAGAATGTACTGGGAGTCCGATCTTTTTGGAATGTACGATCTCAAAAAGAAGGAGACTCATGAGAACTTTCTTTCTGTTACTTCCGAGTCCTCCCGAAGACTCAGAGCGGGAGACATGACTTCCCAAAGAGCATGCCATCTTTGGTGGACAGTGTGGAGACTCGAAAAAGGTCACTCGTTCAGAGAATATGTGAGACTCGAAAAAGATCACTGAAAAATGACAAAAGAATTGAGGTCGCTGAATGAGCCGAATGTCTGCAAATGGATATGAATGAATGTCGGCAAATACATACGAATGAATGTTGGCAATTGAAAGGGATTACGATATGGATGAATGTCGGTCACCGGTGAATGCATATGAAGGAATATCGGCGAATGAATTTGATGAATTTTTTTTTGAATCACACTGAGAAACTACGCAGCACGACCATCTCATGTAGATGGTAAAGAAATCGCGACCATCTGTCGCGTCGTGTCAGTGTGAATATGTCGCGCCATATGATGTCATTGTGATTATGTCGCGCCATATGATGTCATTGTGATGGTGTCGCGCCATATGATGTCGCTATGAATATGTCGCATCAAATCACATCATATCAATGATTATGAACGTCGAACACGGTCGGAACACCGCAAAACACACTGAGCTAGGCAATTATATATATGAGTCAAACCGTTGCCGCGTGTCTTTTTCATCAGAAGAACGGCAACCTGCCACTATTATCAGATCATATCCGACTTGATGACATTCAACCATCTGCACAAGAGTCACTATAGTATGACCAAAGTCCATTTTTGAAGTTGCAACTCTTTACAACGACCACGACGGCGACGATCTCTTATTGGGTCGATCTCTTACATGCCCTTATATCTCTTACATACCCTTATATCTCTTACATAATATCTCTTACATTATCATACCCGACTTCAACAATGAATACTATACAGACGAACAATGGCAATATTATACGAACAGACGAGACGTATTCAATCAGACTCGAAGAGGATACCATAACGCTTTGATCAGTGTTAAGCAATATGAAGACGATCTGTAATATGGACACAGAATAGTAGACACTTTCACACAGACGTAGACCTGATTGTCAATGGCTCTGGCCAATGCGCAAGCATTGGACTGACTGGAGACCGAGACAGATTTTCCGTTCCTACGTCGGAGCTAGTCCACTTCTCCCGAGTATGCTCCTCTGTCGTCGTTGGTCTATTTACAGATACACTTACTTTGCTCTACTTTCTCGCTAGCCTTCCCGTTCCTTACTTCGTTGCTATTTCTCTTCTGACTTACGACGACGCTCAACCCGTTCACTCGCTAACCTCCGAGACATTGACATTGACACTTGCTCCGGCCATCGACCCGAAGACGAGGGACTGCCGCTTACCGTACGGAGAGCAAAAGGAAAGGCGCGCGCTCTTTTCCTTTTGCCTTTCTCTCGGTTCTCCCTAACCTACCACATGTCGTTTTGTCTTTTGCTTTTTCTCTTGTCTCTGTTATTCGGTGCTTCTTTTTTAGTTCCCGTATCTAATGCCTCTTCGTGTGGTCCTATTGGATCTTTCTCGTTTCAAAATAGAAGTTCCCCCAATCTGATTCCTTCAGGCTTTTCATCCTAACAACTTGCCGACACTTGTAATTCTGTAACTACTTTTTGCGTCTTCTTTCAAATGATATATATCCAACATGCACTGTTTTTCGAAGGGCCGAGACTTTAAAACAAAAACTAAAAAAAAAACCAACTCAACTAAAAAAAAAACCAACTCAACTAAAAAAAATCCGACTCAACTAAAAAAAATCGAACTCAACTAACAAAAAATCGAACTCAACTAAAAAAAATCGAACTCAACTAAAAAA
>Ga0099797_100650_pt1 | contig 21617 bp, 11 predicted proteins | sample Uncmet_Sort48C_1_FD_89871 | JGI IMG/M metagenome (GOLD analysis project Ga0099797, IMG submission 89871) | Marine eukaryotic communities from CALCOFI LINE 67, Pacific Ocean - C012_Sort48C_1 | ecosystem: Environmental > Aquatic > Marine > Oceanic | place: Pacific Ocean: Monterey Bay | collected...
AACAGTGCTTTATAAAATATCAAAAAGAAATTGTAGGTGACATTTGTACCATTTGTAAAAGCACGCTTTGGATGCAAGACCCAAATAGTGGGCAATTTTCTCGTCGAACATATGATTTAAATGGCAGTGAAGTGCATTATTCATGTCTAAAATGTGTTGTTTGTAGCCGTGGGTTCAATGGCGGTGGTGAGAATAGTTTCATGGAGAAAAAGATGGGTTATCGTCATTGTTTCCTTCAATTAACAGAAAGAGAAGGCGACGTGTGTTTTTATTGTAACCGTTCTTTATGGGCGCGTACAAACGATGGATTTACTAGAAAAGGGTGTATGAAACATCCAGAAAATGGAAATTTGATGCATTTATGTTGCGGGCCAACGTGTAACTATTGCAAAAATCCATTGTATGCAGAGGCATTTATAGAAAATGGTGAAAATGTAGTGCATATGAAGTGCTTCATTGAATACAGAGCTACTGTCCACGGGGAAACATGTGGGGTATGTTTGCAACCATTATGGGAACAGGAACGTGAGATGCCACCTGAGAACGGCATGAGGCGTAGAAAAAGTACAGGATTTAAACGAAGATCGAGCTTTTCAAAAGATTTCAATTCAGATGTGCATATTCATTGTTATGAGCTGATAAAACGTAATGCTGCTACTACTACTAATAATAATAATAATAATAATAATAACAACAGTAGAGACAAAGCGCACAATAGTAGAAACAATAATCAGCGAAGCAGTGTTGCCTTTTAAAATAAGGTAGATACATATTTATGTTGTTGTTATAAAGTATGGTGTAGTAGTATATAATAATAATAATATTATAAGCTAATATAAATAGTAGAGTAGTAGTAGTGGTAGTTATTAGTAGTGCAAAAAAAAAAAAAAATAATTAATAATAATAAAAAATGAAATAAAAAAATTAATAATAAATAAATAATTATTATTTTTATAATAATAATAATAATAATCACGTCTCGACGAATATAATAATTTATTTATTAAATAAAAAAAAAAATAATTTATTTATAATATATATTAAAAAAAATTAATTTATTATTTTGTGCCCGTCTTTCTTCTTCTTTGTTGCAGAAGAATTTTTGTTTCATGGGGTGGGCAATTGCGCACATGCATTAATATTAGCGATTGCACGTGTGTATAGGATTGTGCTTATTCGTATGCAGTTGAAGGGATAACATTATCTTGTTTATAATTATAAATCGTGGATATAACAATATACGATGAAGTACGTAATTGAGCATATGGAATCATCTGTAAGTGAGTGGGTGGAGTGCGAATATACAAGAATAGTTCAGACTTGTGGCGCAGAAAATGTTATTTTTAGTAAGTATACGCAGGCACATAAAAACACAGCATACATAGACGATTCTTATATATGTATGCTTAAACATTAAAGAACAATTATCTAACTATTAACTGTTTGATTTTTACACATTAATATTTAGCAAACATGATAGAAGGTGAAAATTGTCCTCCTTACGAGACTATGAAATTTTTGGAAGGTGCACAGTTAGTAAAAGCAAGATTTTTGGATTTTTTTCCAGGGGATGATAAAAGTAAAGTTTGTTTGTTAGACGAACAGTTGGAAACAGGTTTGTGCCCAGAAGATAGTGAGCTTTTTGACTATTTTTTATTTGGTGGGATTCTTGGAAATGTAGATGAAATGGATGCAGATCGTACAAAAATTTTGCGTGATGAAGGATATTCAGGAAGAAAACTTGGTACAGAACAAATGACAACACCAACTGCTGTTTGTACGACAAGAAAAATTTTGCATGATCAAATTCCGTTTGAAGAACTAAAATTTGTAGATCGCCCTGAATTTGATACTGATTATGAAGGGGAAAAACTTATTATGCCTTTTCGATATCTTGCAAATGACGATGGCACGCCAATAGTTACAGACGGTGTTTTGGATTTATTGACAACAGACTTAGATTGGGATTTAAGCGAATTATCTTAATTAGAGGTAAGGAAAAGTGCACGCTACTTCGTAAATAATGGAAGAGATATACTTGTGCGTATATGTTATTTTCTTACTTGCATAAGTTAAGGAGAGCATTTTTTTAAAACGATATTGCTCTGTCAAATTCACTTTAAGAAGCAACCAACTTGAAAATATTATTTTATATTTTATAAAACATTTTTATTTTTTTATTAGATACACATCGTACTTTTCATCAGCAACAATTTCATAATATCCATCATCTTCTTCATCTCTAACCTGAAAGTACAACCTAGTTGCAGACGGAGATCTGTCATCAGATATCATTTTCTGGGGCATAGTACTAGGCGTTAAAACTTCGTGCTCATTGAACATCATAAATTTTCCGTGCATAGTATGAAGTGGGGAATCAACGTATTCCCCAGTTGCTACCACAAAATTACCATTACCAGCATTAACGCGATCTAGCAATTGCCATTTAACTCTTTTCTCTCCAGTGTTTTTCATCTCCCAGAAACTTTCAATAATTCCAAGTCTAAACTGATACTTGTTGTTTACTTTTTCTTCATCGTCGTCATTGTCGGTGTTGCTCTCTTCTCTGGATTTTAACCACGGCCTTTTCATGTATACTAAATCTCCTATGCAATATCGATTACCGTTTATACGAAGTGCACTAAAATATTTACGATCTGCATGCCCAATTACAGTTAACATCGCACTTGCCCACACTGGTTCTAATCCACGTTCGCTTGTACCTTTACTACTGCTCCCCCCTGCTTTACCTGCACTAAAAGTCGGCAATTTATCGAATGGTAATTTCGTGCCATCGATTAGTGATTGTATACACCATTCAAAAGTAACAAGTGGTACATTTTTCCGTTTTGCCAGTTTGCGTAACTCGGGCAACACACGAAAGTCATCCATTCTACACACGAAGGCATCAACATTCATTTTTTTCAAATAATTAATATCACCCTCGTAAACACTTGCACCCGCAATATTCAATATGTGCCACCAATCTGTGTGTGGGTCATTTTTTCGTTTGTTACCACTTGTGCCATGTAATCCAATTTTCATTTGATTGAAAATACCAGTCAAGGCGGTACTGCTCGGTTTTGGAGATAAGATCGATAAATCCTCGATATCATTATTACGAACTGGACTATCTATAGAATGTTGAGTATTGTCCTTAACTGGTGGGAACCTGTACATTCCATGACTCATACTTAAACCATTTGGCAATATATATTTTAAAATATTCAATTGTTCCTTCTCTTCTAAACAGTCGTTTATCCATGAATAATGTACTACTGGTACACCGACCGCAAGAGAGTATAAATATTTTGCTTTTCGGTACGCGGATGGTTCACACAATGACAATACCACAAATGCTGCCAATTCTTCATTTTCGCCTTCCACGGGAGTTTTCTCGCATTCTTTCATATCATCTTCAAACGTTGATATTTCATTGTATATAAAGCCACCATTTCGCCTAATAGTAGTTTTTAACGATTTACGAATGCTAGAAGATAGACCACTTAACATGAAGTGGAAACCAGTAAAGATTTTTTTTTCTTTCTTTTTTTTCTTTAAAATTTTAGATGCTTTGTATGTTGCAGCAAAATTGCTAGGCGATGACGCTAACTCTTGATCAATAGGATCTTGTTTTTTGTGGGGGGAAGCCTTTGGGTCTTCTTCGTCATTTTCATCTACCACTTTACCATTGCTAAGTTTTGGCTTTTTCTTAACGTCTCTTGGTTTCGGACTACTGAAACGCTTAGGTGGCCTTCGTGAACGCCTTGAGCGGCTATTTTCTTGCGATTCAGTTGGTGCATCGTAGGTTATGTCGTATTTATCACAAATGGCTCTTGCAACTGCGCGTGGGTTTGGATAAATTACAGTCGGAAAACTATCATCATTTGCTGGCGAAACATAATCCCACGCCCTTAAACCACTACTAGAATTTTTATAATACCACCCTTTATCTTGTAATATACTAAATATTTCTTTCCAACCAGGAGGATCCGTTGCAATATTGTCATGCTCTGCGGCATCTTTTAATAACAGGCTCATTTTATCTGTGATGAAATTGTCGTCTTCCCCACCATCTTCACGTTTTCGTTTTCTGACTCGCTCTTCCCCTTGATGCTTTTTAACATCAAATAATTCAACATCAGTCGAATCTGTTTGTTTTGCTTTTTTTTGTGATCGTTGTATTGCTTCTGCAAGGTCATCTTCAAAGGTTCTTTTTTTTGGAGATGCAATTTCCTTCTTTCTCTTCCTTCGCCTAGATGTCACCACAGGTGCGCTGGGTATATGTATTTCAAAACGAGCACATAGGGCCTGTACAGCATCTCTCTCGCCTTCATGCATAATCGGCTTCTTTTTATCACTATTTGCCAAAGGCGGTTCTAGATATACCCAAGCACATTTCAATGCAATTGACCTAGGTGCTTTTTTATATTCCCAACCTCTCGATTTTAGAATGGTAAAAATTTCCCTCCAGCCTTTTGGCTCTCCGGTAATTTCATTAAAGTTTTTGGATGCTTTTGTCAACAATGTAATTAATTTCGTGTTTCGATCATATTTTGCACTTCCATCGTTACACTTATCAACTTTTGCCTTAGTTTTCATAGAAAGTGTTGCGATGTGACTATTTTCTCGATCTTCGGCTTCCTCGTATACTTCGCACTCTTCAGCTAACAACATGTCAGGTTTTGGCTCATTATTCCAAACAAAATCTACAACATCTCTTGCTGAGTGAAACACTGTGGTACCGACAATACCAGATTTAATGGTGGTACCTGGTGTTAAATATTTCTTTTCTATGACACCACTACCATACGCCCATTTCCAACCACGTTGTTTTAATAAATGGAATAAATCACGCCATCGCTGATCATCCTTTAAAAAAACGTCAGCAAGATTCTCTTGATGGAGCGCATCGGCTAATTTCCAAACATTTAATGGCGAAGCTTTTTTAGCTTTGAAAGATTTCGTGTTGCTTCTCATTTTTGATTCTTTATCAACGTTTTTGGCTTGTTTATCGTGATCATCGGTAGTTGTTGAAACACTCTTTTTCACTGTTGTATTGTCGCGGTTCCTCTTGTTTCTATGAGTGGCCAAATTCCACTCTTCATGTTTTTGTTTCGTAGTATTGATCTTAGATCCTTTTGTGCCAGGGAAAAGGCTGCCTTGGTTGGGTTGGCACTGACTTTGACTACTTTCTTGTGACATTCCGGCATAACTGCTGCCAACTTGGGACAACGGTATATTATCATCATGGTCGTTGCTAAAGTTAGAAGTTTCCATGCTCTCTGCACTTTGGTCTTCCTGCCCCGTTGATTCGTCTTTTTGTTTATTCATTATGTTATATACTGTATCCCATACAAATGGAATCCATAATGAGTCATCAAAATTTTTTCCAAAAACTTTCTTCACTTGAATGTAAAATGATTTGATACCAACATCATTTGCACGTGCCGTTGGAAATAATGTAGAAATAATGTTGGATACAGCTTCTTCGTCTTCTGCAGAACGTTGTTTGGTTCTAGTGTTAGTCGCGTTGCCATTACTACTTGCATCACCGTACTCTTCTCCTTCACTTTCTTCATGCTCCGATACATCCAATAGGGCAGTTTCAGATGGAGGTTCCTCTTCCCCTTCGTCAATGTTTGCAACATCCATATTTCCTTTTGCAATATTGTCAATTTCATTATCATCATCGTCAGACATAATAGAGGATGCATTTATCTTGCGCAGTAGTGGAATTTTTTTCGTCGGTGAAGACGGCGCGCCATCGTTGTTACTAACTTTACTTTTCAAGTAATCTTTCTTTAATTGTTTAAAGTTGGTATTGGCGGTAGTCGAAATCCACGCACTATCATGATCTGCTTCATGGTCGCTTTTACGGTCAGTATCATTAAGCTGATGTGCTAATTTTACAACCATTTTTGATGTAGCAAGTACCTCGTGTTGTGACTGCGGTGTCTCTTCGATGAGCTGATTTCTATCAACATATACTGAGGCAATACTAGAAGAATTTTTCTGCTCTAATGCTTGTGATTTATCCTCCATTGACATTGAAGATTCAACTAATTTAATGCATTGCTGCTCTACTACATTTGGTTGCGTCACGCTTAACGGAGTTGCTGCAACAGCGTCTGTTATTGCACCATCGTGTTTGTTTATGGCATTCTTTACGTTGCTATCTGTGATACTAGAAGGTACTTTCAATTGACTTTGAGATTCTTCGTATGCAGAACTTTCATAACTAAGTGATATCATGCCCTGGCTATCAATATCATTGTTGTTTAAGCAAACAATACCATTGTCCTCAACGCTATGGAAACGATTTTCATTTGTATTTGGTTGTTGGGATAATGATAAATGCGGTTGCGTTAAACTTGAAACTTCATTCTTGTCACTATCATTTTCATAATCAATTGTCACAGCTGCTATTTTTGCTGCTACTTTGCTATTCATATTTTTTTTCAGCTTGTAAAAGGCAAGTTTTTGAATCGTGTACAACATAAGCTGAGCAATGTTATCAAGTGCATTATCTTCGTTCTGATTTGTGGCAGTACTTACAATATCTTGACTTTGACTAACTGGCAACATATGGTCTTTTTGTTGTGGGATGATTTCTTCACGCACCGCTATTTCTGCCATATTTGCAATTTGAATTTCGGATTCGTGATCAATCTCTAGCTGCGAAATTTGTGAAATGGCATGGGTTTTACCGTTATTTATGTTCCCATTGTTAGCATTGCTATTGTTCATGTTGTCATTATTCAAATTTTTTGTCCCCGTTACATTATTTCTTGGCTGCGACAAGAAAGATGTATTATTGTCCACGTCTTTCCCTCCAATATCGTCCACAGCAACAATTTTATCTTGGGATAAGTGCAAAGACAACTCCGCCACATTCTCATCGGTGCCTATGCCATTTTTCTCATTGCTTTTCTCGGCCATGGACATCTCTTTTACTTGGCTTTCATTGTTACTGTTATTTGTTTGCGACTGCGACAAAAATAATGAAAGCTCTTCACTCTCACCTTCAACATTGTTAGTTTTAGGCGCAGTTTCTATTTGCTGGGCCTTGTTTATGTCGGTATCATTGTCGATGCTTTCAATACCGTTACCATTTTGATTATTTATTGACCCCATAATATTTGTAGATGATCCGGGGGACGGAGCTTTCGATATATTTCTGTGTTGAAGGGTTGCAGACGGTGGTAAATCTGGCGCTTTAAAAATGTGTTCGTCACCTTTATTTCTATTAACTAGCGAGTTGTTTACATCGTCAGCAACATGATTTTCATTTTTTTCGTCATCCATATCATCCAAAATATCATCGTCGCTGAGCATCGTGTGTTGCTCTTTATCGATCGCAACCTCGTATTCGTCATCTTCTTCTCCACTTGAAGAGTCATCATCTATTTGAATTTGCGTCATTAGTATATTGTTACTGCTTTCTTTACTAGTCGAATAATTATATTCTTCTGCATCATCATCCTGGAGTTGGGTCATAGACATATTTAATGCTTTCTTCAACACTATGTGCGTGCGAGAACACTAAATTATATCGTTGTGTATATTGAAATGTCGCTTATTTTTATATATGCAACAGTTTCTGCCAGCAAACAACATTTTTTACGTTGTAAGAAGCATAAAACCACGTCGAACTTTTACATCTTCGGCACCTCAAAATGTAATAAAAAATAAAAAAATAACACTACTTACTATGGCTATAATATATACAATAAGAAGAACCATATAATGAAAAAAACAAAATTTAAAAAAATAATAATAATAATAATTAATAATAAATATGAATTATTATTTTTTTTGCTCCTTTTTTATTATTATTACTTCACACATTATAGTAGTTTTTATTATTATTACTAATAATAAGGTGCATTTATTATTATTTACATAGAATTTCTATATAATAAACAATAATAATAATAATTATTATTATTACTTATATTATTAAATTATTCTTCTTTCTCGTATTTATTCCTTTACGTATATTATCACAGTAAATTATATTTTGAGATAGCGCATGGTCACTATTTTTAATGCTCTAGTATGGAGTAACAATTGATCCGTGCCACCTGAAAATAATATTTCAAATAGACAATCTCCCGCCTGCTTTTTACGCAATAATGTACCGTGTAGAGTTTGGTTCATTTGTACTTTGTACTTAATAAGTATACTCAGCACCTACTGACTTCCTAGTTACAACTCCCTGTAAATACTGGACTGTAGTTGAACTATTCATAATTGGAATATGTGCTATTTTATGATTCTTTCAGGTCATATAGTTTTTTTTCGTAGTGTTTGATAGGAAAGGTTGTACTAGTTACATGCTCAATCAGAAAATAACATTAATAATAATATGTTTTTTCTACATGATAAATGGCATTTTTTTGACCACTTTGTCATGTAAGAGATTTTGAAACAGACATACAGATATTAGTTTAACTCTAGTTTAATGCTTCTTTGTATGTGGGAAAAAAGGCATGCGCATGCAATAGCATGTATAAAAGTCATTTAGACATAGTTTTAAACTATTTTCAAACACATCCAAAAAAAACAAGTTTTTGTTTGTAACCCTAATTGTAACACCATCTTGAAATTAACAAATGGTGGTATATCTCGAGTTAGTGGAGGTGTTAGGTCGCGAGAACGATGGAGAAGTGTTTCTGTGCCTAGTATCTATCATAAAAGTATCGGTTACAGCTTCGTATGTAATGGGAACATGCCAAACGGGCGTTTTTATGAGTGTATTTTGCGATGTGAGGGAGAGTATGGGATTGCTGTATGACCGGGTGTGGCAACGCGATAGTGCTGTGCGCCTTCTAGCTCCTTGAAATACCTCGTTTTACCCTTGCTGAAGAGTCAAAAGTGTTTAAAAACAATGTTTGGAACATTTATTCTGCATCATCAACGCTGTGCATATTTTTTGTACTTAAAATAAGTTACGTACAAATTTATACGATGTTTTTGCTATTATCTATGCATTTATTTGATTTTTTAAATTTTTTAACCATTTCATGGCAATCGGAGTTTCCAGGCGTATTTGCCTGCTAAACACGATTTTGCGATATGTTTTAACATGTAAATGAGTATACGTATGAAAGTATGTTTAAAAACCATGTTGTTTCTATCGAGAACACGAAATAACTTCCACAATACTTCATTTATATACAATAAACGATAATTCAACAAAATGCTGCATATTTTATCTTAATTACTAACATTTATAGCACCACTTTGATTTTTTGTGAATTTACTTTATTTCACTTTTTATTTGTTGTTTTGGGAATTCTGACTTTATTCAAAATCTTGAATTTTTTTTTTTTTTCAACATAAAAAAACTATCAATGTTTAGCAATTAAAAATTAAAACAGTGTACAAGCATTATTTTAAAATATCAAAATTAGGACTTCAAGATAAACAACTTGAAGTTGCTACATATAAAAGTGGTTTACAAACATCCTTCCGACGATATCATAATCGACATTAGCATTGCAATAGTATTACATAACCTTAACCAACCACACATTTTATCACTATTTTTCTAATAATTTTAGAAAAGGTGCTGAATTTTGATGTAATTGTGTGTTAAAACGCAGCTGCAATTTTTCCGTGTACAATATATATATAAAGGAAGTATTCACAAGTTTATACAACATAAAAGATTGTTTGACGATTTTGAACGATTATTTTGTATGTGTATGTTTTCGACATATTTGGGATCCCAACAGACCCAATTTACGGATGTTTTACTAATCGTTGAAACTGGAATTTTGAGATATTATTTAGCATGGAGTTAGCATTAGCCAGATATGCGAATACGTATAGTAATAAGTATACATATACCTATATAAAATCAAAATACGACAATTCCGTGATTGGTCCTATTTCGAAGTTTTCCTCTTCTATTTAAGTATATTATGACTTATCTACAAAAATAGATAAAAAGCTCATTTTGTGTCCCAAATCGATGTGAATCCATTATTAGTATAAAATATGCGTATAATTTGATAGGACAATAAAATGATAAATTATAGGAAACAATACAACAAACAATGTTGTACTTTTTATAATGTAGTACTATTTATATAATTTTGTAAAATGCAACTGTGGTTAAAGTATATACTACTTAGTACAAGTTAGCTATGCACTGATAATACAAAAAGGTGTGTTGTATGCATCTTTTTTATTGTTTCAGCTCTCACATACCGATATTTGTACTGTTAGACAAGTACTACTATTCTTGATAAAATCAACAATATTAGTGCATTACTCACAATTTTCTATAAAAGTGTGTTTAATGCACCTTAACATGAATATTACAAGTACCTTGAAAAGGAAACTTATTAGATTTATAAATATATATTTTACATCGTGTGTGTATAGTAATAAAATGTGATAACTTCAACAATTTCACTATCGTCTATTTTCGTCCCATTTTTTTGATTGTTGAAATATTTTTGGACAAGAACGATGATTTACGACATACCCGTGATTGGTGTTATTTCGAAGCTTGTCTCTTCATTTTAAGTATAATGTGACTAATTTACATAAAAAGGTAAAAAGCTCATTTTTTGTTCCGGATCGCTGTGAATCAATTATAAGTATAGAATAGTTTTAGACTTTGATAGCAGCAGAACGGTGTAAATTGTATGAAACAATACGGGCAACCAATGTTGAACTTTTTACAATTTACCACTATACATAAAATGTAGTTTTTGTTTCAATGTATAGTAATAAGTACAAATACCTATACACTAAAAGTACAAAAAGACGTGTTTCATTGCTCGTTTTATGCATCTTTTTAATGTTTCAGCTATCAAATACCGATATTTTGTACTGTTAGACTCGTACTACTATTCTTGATAAAATCGTGCTATTCGTGAATTATTCACCTTTCTCTAGAAAAAATTCTTTCACCCACCTTAAAATGCATATTAAATGTGCCTTGAAAGTAAACTTATAAAAATTTATAAATATGTATTGTAAGTGCTGTGTGTATGGTAATACAATGCGAATACCTTCAATATCAGATTTTGGTATATTTTCGCGAGACACAACAAAAATTGTTTAAAAAAATCTTATTATTATTTTTTTTTTATTAAAAAAAATTAAAAAAAAGAAGAAATTATGTTTGATTAATGTTTTAAGAAACTACAACAACACTTCTTGTTGCTCCAAACAAAGTGCCATCTCAAGTAATTCCTGGTCATTTGTTCCATATAGCAATACAGACGTCGGTATCCCACTGGTTGCATGCTTGACCTTGCGTATGGGAAATGCCATTGATGGTTGATTGTTACATTCGTTCATGTGAAATGAAAACAAAAACTCATTTGCGAAATTTCTTTTACCTTCATTTTCATCATCAATTCGAGTAATTTCTTGTGCACAAGCTGGAACCATAATAAAATTTGCATTGTTTGCTTTTAAATATTCTTGATATGCTGCCTCCATTCTTTTCACTCCTTCGTCACGTTTATCAAACAATACTTTTAGTTCTTCCGCTGTACCTTCTTTTTGATTATATACAGCAGCAATCATTGCGCTATCAAATTTGACCATATCTTCCATTTTTAAATCATCATGACGATCAACATATGCTTTTAAATCAGCATAAGTGTTTTCAACGGGCACTGGTAAAAATGGCACTGCCCACGTATCTTTGTTTGACTCAAGAACTGCAACCATGCCCTCAACATCCTCAACAACTTCCGCACCTGCACTTTTTAATGCCGATTTGACTAAATCTAATGATTTTTGGACATCCTCAGATAACCCATCTTTTGCTTTAAATTTAATCCAATCATGTGGTATAATAATTCTCTTACCTTTTAATGCATCTTTGTTATATGCAACAAGTGGATCACCAGTGATGACATGATCGAGTAAACAGACATCGGATACAAATGCACCTTGTGGCCCAGGTGTATCGCGCAAGCTTGATACTGGCACAACACCCTCAGTAGCGTATCTGCCTTTGCTCGGTCTTACACCAACAATACCACATAAGGCTGATGGTATACGGGTACTCCCGGCAGTATCAGTGCCAATGCCACATGAAACAATCCCTGCTGCAATTCCAGCGCCATTACCACTGCTACTGGCACCACAATTATAATCCAAATTAATTGGATTTAAACAACGTCCATGAACAGGCGATTTTCCATTCAACCCAACAGCCATTTCTGGCATATTAGTTTTTGCAATTGGTATTGCACCTGCATCAATCAATTTTTGAATAATTGGTGCAGTTTTGTTCGGTCGAAAATTTAATAATCCAGGTGTACTAGCTGAAACTAATGAACCGTTAGGGCCTTCAATATTCAATTTAACAAAAATAGGCAAACCTTCTAGTTTTCGCAGCGTGCCACCGGCAGCAACTTTCGCATCGACAGCCTTTGCAGCTGCTAGCGCAGAATCAGTTAGTACATCAATACATGCATTGATCACTTTTGTATCTTCAATACGTTGTAAAGATGCTTTGACAATGTCAACACAAGATTTTTCTTTTGAGTGTATTTGTTTTAAAATTGTGCTAGCGGAAAGATATGTTTCTGGAACCAATCTAGATGATGTATTAAAAGATTCATTACTTTTTCCTGCATTTTCAGCTATTAAAGCACGAAGTCTAATAACCTCAGCTTTAGCACTCTCACCCCTTGGCGTCGCAATATCGGATGCATCCATTGGTTTCATCGTTTCCTCCTTTAACATATTGCTAGTTTTTTCATCAATTTGTATACTCGCTCCTGCCCCCATATTTATATAATAATAAAATTAGTAGTATAGAATATATTTATAATATCACTATGACCCAAATACTAAAAAAATATAATCTTATTGCTTGATATTTATAAAACAATCTATTTTTTGATCACCATAATTCTCTGTTCCGTGGAAAAGTAAATAAACTAAAGATATATATGTGTGTGTGTAACTCTTATGTAAAATCGATGATGGAAGAAGCGAAAAAAAAAGATACAACAACAAAACAAGACTCGTCGTAATAATCCAACGTATACTATTTATTATAGTAGTAGAGTGTAAAAAAATAAAAGTATAATTTTTTATTATTTTTTTTTTATTTTTATATATATTATTATGGTAGTTTATTAAGTTGCTTACCGGCTGAATTACGCTTGATTGTGTGTGCCTTAACCTGTTATTTGGCCTTTAGCAGGGAGATATTATCACGAAAATAGTATACGTACATAATAGCAGGAAAAATGCTAAAATACGCGTTAAGTCCTCCCAATTTTTTAAAACATGTTAGCAGCTACTCCGGGTACCTGAGCATATAAACTTAGCACTGGTGGAGCAAAGTGTATATACGTAGTTAGCAGCTACCTACATAGAATTGGATTTGATAGTAGTGGAAAATACATGTTATTTCACTATATCCTTAACACACATATCAATTGTCAATTATTCAGAACATTAATACCAAAATAGACATTTTACTCTGAACAGCATACCTGGAATACGAAACAGAAAAAAGGGAAAATTGATTCTAATTTTCAAAATACCAAGTTTACTACATCACATCATCATCATCATTGTCATCACATACATAACGACCCAACCAAAAACTAGGACAATCTACAGAGCATTGTTGCTCGCACAACCCTTTCGCATCTTTTTAAATCGCTATAGGAATCTTTAAGTTTACACACATGGGATTTCTTGCTAGATACAAAAACTCTAAGTTGCTCCATTGGCTCACCGACGACGGCAACTCAGCCACACCATTATGTCGAACATCTACCCAAATTAATGATTTCATATCACCTACTGTTACACGCTGTCGGGCAAGAATTTTAACTGATTTCCTATCACCATCAAGAATATCATCCGTATATGGTAATCCCCAATCGGCTGCGGCAATTCCTCCAACTGACCAGTATAAACACCCAACGACTTTTCAAACGATTCTGGCATTGCTTTTTGGATTTAATTGGCCATTTCCAGCACAGTACAATTGCACTCTTGACAAAATGGAACTCTAACTTTGCACCCTCGCCACACTTCATTCGTGAAAATACCACTACATATTTTTTTTAAAACTTCTTTTGTATGCGATTAGCAAAAAACATTTATCATCGTCGTGCAGTGTCGGCACCCATACGTACTAACAAAAATATTTCAAGTCGTTGCTCAAATGCTATATACGGATCAGGATTGCAAAATGATGCGACTGCAGCCAATGCCTCTAAAAACTCAGAATATGACATTTCCATATCTTCTAAATCATCTTCCCCCTCAGCTGGATCTCCATCTTCTTGCACATTGTTGAAAATCTTTAGCACATTTTTAGTCGTCATTTTTTTTCCATCTATTATTTTTTTACGGTATAATAAATCTGAAAACTCTTTGCAGTTGATCATTCCATCCTCCCCAGCAATTTTTGTATACAAGCGTTTCAATTTTTTTTCATGTTTCGTAAATATTTCACGAACTTTTTTCGCTGCTAATGCCTTTCTAAATGCATCTGCATCTGATCTTTGGGCGTATGGAATTATATTGTTTTCGAACATTTTTTCAACACATTCGCATAAATTTGTTTGTGCTTTTGCTTTGTATCTTCCATATGCACACCTTACAAGAGCTTCAACATACTCATTTGATGTCAACGCGCGGTCTGGATTATTGGCTACATTTATTTTTCGTCCTTCTTCATCAACTTCCCAATTTGTGCGTATAAAAATTAAATCAACATCATTCATTGTAAAAGCTTTGTCCGTGAGACGTTCAAGGTATAAAGAAACAAATTGCGTACATGCCAAAAAAAGTGGAGGGCAACAAAAAATTGAAACGTGCTTTGTAAAATATATGTATATACATGTAAGTTAAGCCGTTCGCGCAATACATACATTATAAAAATGAAAAGACGGAAAAAAATATGGATGCTATAATTTCTGCTTGCAGTTTATATTTGTCATATTAGTTGATATACTTTAACAGCTTCATCCATCTTTTAATGATAATTAGTATAATATAATTAGTATAATAAATTATTGTTGCATAAATGCACTATTCTCCCTATATAAATAAATACGCATCACTGTACACAATTATCTCATACAAGACAACACGTCCGTACAGTACCAAGTATAAACAAAAACCAAAACTGCCTGTTCTATTCTTAAAATATTATTATTTTTTTTTTTTATTTTTTTTATTTTATTATTTATATTATTATATATTTTATTACAACAAACAACTAGAAATATGGCTCACTCTCATTGCTTACCACACGCATCATTGGTACAAATCACCCTCGTCTTTGTACTTTGTAGAATTGAAGAGACATACGCATTCGTAAAAGTGCGAGATTCATAAATATAATTGCTGCGCACGATTCATTCTACATTGCATTCTTCTGCTTCTTGCCATTGGATTTTTTTATCGCGATCGCAAATTAGAGTAATATATTTTTATCTGTTAAATTATTAAATTATAAATAGCAAGAAATGGACTTTAGCTTGTTACATCCATCGCATTGGTTTCATACGCATAAACACCATGAGTGTCTATTTCCATTTGATGTTTTTGCAACTGAGATATATAATGGAAAACATAAAAACCATGAAATATCATTTAAAAAGGGAGATATCATACAAGTATCGGGTCAATGTAATGCTGATGGCACTGATCCTATAGATGTACCTAGAACTTCAACTCGTATGAGTAATGGAATTATGAACACCAATTATCCAGTATACCCGGGCACAGAGTCTGGAAAATATTGGATTGGCAGATTAATGAAGTATACCCCAGATGGGGATCATTACCCAGCACACGATATAGGACACTTTCCTGTTGAGAAAGTTATGTTGCAAGCCGATTACTCAGCATTTATCACCTCTGGTAAAGACATCAGAACCAAAGGCAGTAGCGAAACAAAAAACATCGCAGAGGAAGAGGAAGCTGAAGAAGCAGAACGTAAAGCAAAGGCGGAAGAGGAAGCTGCTGCGAAAGCAAAATCGGAAGAGGAAAAAGAAGCTGCCGCGAAAGCTAAAGCGGAAAAAGAAGCTGCTGCCAAAGCCAAAGCGGAAAAAGAAGCTGCTGCCAAAGCCAAAGCGGAAAAAGAAGCTGCTGCCAAAGCTAAAGCGGAGGAGGAAGCTGCTGCAAAAGCAAAGGCAGAGCAAGCTCAAAAAGAGTTGGACGATCAAGCTAGAAAGGCTCAAGAGGAACTTGATCGTCTTGAAGCAGAGGAAGAGGCAGAAAGGAAAGGGGAAGACGAGATACCTGAGGAGGAAGATGAAAGTGAAACCGCCCATGATCATGCGTATGTTGCAACACATAGACAACGAACATTAGAACAGGCTGGAGCTGGAAAGTCAAGAGTGCGCCAACGCGTTTTGTATGCCCCATCTAAAGAGTTACATAAAAAAAGTTGTTTAAGGCGTTTACAGCTTCCACCTACAATTCCCCCAACACCTATTATTTTAATCATTGGTGACCTTGCAAGTTTGGATGATGATCAACAAGAGCGACAATTGGATAATTTTCGTCTTGGTATTTTGCGAGCAGCTGCTTCACACGATGCATTGATTGTGGATTCTGGGTTAGCATCTGGGATGGCATGTGCTGCGCCAACAGATGAGTATGCCGATTATTGCAAAAAAGTATGTTCCCTTGGCATATCACCAAACAAAATTGAAGATCCATTGTCACAATACCACACACATCAATTAATAATCTCGGATTATAACCGATGGAATGATCGCCAAGATGAATTTGTGAAACACAAATTAGCGATGGTACGTCGTTTAGCAGGAAGTTGCCGTGTTGTATGCGTTCTTGTAAATAATGGTCACACAGCATGGAGCGAGGCACTAGAAGCTAGTAAATTTGGTTGGCCTATCGTGTTAGTCCAAGGTAGTGGCGATTTAGCAAATGAAATCATCTATGCAAAGATGACAGGGCAATGTTACGATTTTAATATTCGTCAAATTGTGAACGACGGTAATACGTGTGTGTTAAATTCTGATTGTTCTGAAGCGGAACTGTATTCATTAATTGCTTTGAACCTAACATACGACGTTCAAGGTATAAAGAAACAAATTGCGTACATGCCAAAAAAAGTGGAGGGCAACAAAAAATTGAAACGTGCTTTGTAAAAAATATTACCTACAGAAGGGAAGTAGAAAATAAAAAATATGTGTGCGTCGTGTAAAATACCTCGTGTAAAATATCTCAAGAGCAGTAATCCATATGATATGATATATATGATAATATATTTTTTATATTTTATATATTATATATTTATTTATAAAATAACATTTTTACAATAGACATACATCTGAACACTTTCCACACAGTGCGCGCGCGTGTATTTTTTTTCTTTTGACTTTTGACCACACACATATTACATTTTTTGGCACATATTTTTCATTTAAAATAAAAGAACAAAAAAAATGAATAATACCACTTCAAATTTTTTATTTAAGCATTGTGCATTCATTTCATTTTTTTAATTCTAGCGGAAAGTCTAATATATTTTTTTAAGTATTAAACATTTACAACATAATAATACAAGCACCCTTTAGGCGACAATGTCTATAAGCTTGACAGTGAAATCCAGTGCTGCATTTGGTGGAATCACAGTACCGAAACCTCTTGCACCATAACCGAGTGTAGATGGTATAAGTAACCTTCGTTGCTCTCCAATACACATTCCAGGTATTCCCTCCTCCCAACCTTTGATAACTTGCCCTTGTCCTAATGTAAAGGTAAATGGCTCGTCACGATCATAGCTACTATCAAATTTTTGACCATTTGATGACAATTTTCCAATATAATGTATTGATAATTTGTCGCCGTTTGATGCTTTTTTAGTACATTTATCCGGTTTCGAGATAACTCGTGTTACTAAACGGGAAGAACCACGGCCTAAACGTGACATGTATGCACGTGCAGTTGCCTCGTTACTTGTGGGGGCACTGTTACTAGGCTTTGGTGTAGATGCTACTTTTTTACCACTCAAAGAATCAACAGCAGATTGTGTATACTTTTTTACGGGCTTATCTTTCAAAACTTCATCTTTGGTTACAGAGAATTTTCCAAATTGGTCATAAACAGTTGTTCGGTGCAAAACTTCTTGGCCACCTTCGACAACTTTTAACACTAAAATGTAATTCATACCAGCAACAACTTGCTTTTGTGCACTAACTACTTCGCGTAATGATACAGCACCATTTGTGTTCTTTTTCTTCAACTCCGAGATGGCAAATTGAGCAGCTTTATTTACTGCTGGGTCTTTCACATCTATCGGTGTTTTCCCACCAATATTCCACCCATTCACACCTGAACAAGCAAATAAGAAAATGGTTACTTGTAAGATCAGTATCCCAAATACTAACTTCATTATCTTGTTTTATACACGTTATGCGTGCTTTTTTGTGTGCGTGCGTGTATGTATTTGCTGTATACTATATTGCTATTACCTATTATTTCATACAAAATAACGATAACAAATAGAAGAAGGTTACCACTTACCATACCTACTCCAAACATCAGTTGTTGTCTTCTCGATGTCATCAATGTACACTATAATTAACAACAACAAACATATTAATATAACATATTATAACTATTCAAAATAAATAAATAATAAAAAATAATATGGCATTACTATTAAAAGTATATATAATAATAAATTTTTCACTGGTTTTTTGTTTTTTGGGATTCTGTACACTACCAAGTACAAATGACAACTGTATGTAATATTATTAAAGCTCAACAGAGGAGTGTATATTTTTTTTATAAAAATCAACTATACACCACAAGAAGTATACACATAATAATTATTTCTATAGGTTTGTAAAACCCATTTATGGATCAAACATTTGTTTTAAAAGTTTGGCCAATTCCTCTATTACTTTTGAATTTTCATATTTTGAAAAAATATTACCATTTTCCCCAACATCAAAATTTGTTGGAAAAGATATTTCATTACGGTGGTCGTATAATTCAATACCAATTGGTGTGACATCCCATTTTCCATGTAGTGTTTTATTGTTCCACAAACGCCATTCTGTATATCGCCAATCTGTTGTTCGTACACTATATCCCATTACTTTGAACTTACTACGATTTTTATGGTCGATTCCATTATGTACATATGGTATTTTCATGTATTTGAATCTCAGGTGTTTTGTATTAAAATGCATTTAAAATTGAATATGTATATATATGTACGACGGGGTGTGTTTGAAAACTTTTTTTATTTTTTATAAAAATGTTAAAAATATATATATTTTTCTTTTTACAAATCTAATTTCTTTCTCAAATCTCTTATTGTAATTTTTTGCGCGCTTAATATTTGTGTGAATTCGCCTTTCATTTGTTTATTTTTAGTGATTAATTCATTCAATTTGAATTGTAGTTCTTTCTTTTCACCAGTTAATTGTTCTATTTTTGATGTCAAGTCTTCAATCTCTTTGTTTTTGGAATTTAATTGCTCATTTAATTGAACGGTGGAACTATCTGAGTTAGATTTAATAGCATCATGAGCATTTTCCAATTTTTCAATGGTAGCATGCGCTTTCATTAATTCTGCCTTTATATCTTCCAATTTATCAGCCTTTTCATGATATTTTGCTAATAAATCTTTAATTTGATCATCAGCTTTATCTTTTTCTGATTGGAGCCTACCAACATTGTCTTGGACGGACGAATGTTGCCTGTCCCGTTCATCTTTGTGGTCTAGGTGTAGCTTGTTAATTTGTTCTTTTAATAATGCACGAGTTTCCGTCATTTCAGTCAATTGTAAATTTAGCCCTTTAATTTTCTCCTCCTTTGTTTTATTATCAATTTGTAATGCATTTAATTTTTCTTTAAATGTGTTAACTTGGTCCTCCAACTTTTGCGCCTTGGATTGAACCTGACTGTGTTCGCCCTCTTTTTCACGATAGCTTTGCAACAAATCTTCGTGGCGTTTTTTCTCAATTGCTAATTTAGTATTTTTTGTATCTTCATTTTCTTTGCTCACTTTAGCTTTTTCTTTCTCTTTTCTTTCCATGATTTTAATACGTTCTTTCAAATTATCAATTTGATCATCTTTTGCTCGTAATTCTGTATTGTGCTTCCTTAACAATAGGTGCGTTTCATTTAGACTGCTGTCTTTCATTTGTTGCAGGCGCGAAATGCTAGATTGGCTACTTTCAATACCTGCATTTAATTTGGCATTGTCACTCATTACCTTCGTCAATTCTTGTTGCAACTCTTCAATTTCATTTTTATGATGTTCGTTAACATCTGCCAATCGTTTTGCTTCTTCTTTGTAATGTTTAAGCTTTTTGTTTTCGTTACTTAATGCTTCTTGTGCATGTCGCTGCTCCGTTAATTTTCTGTTGTAGATCGCAACTTTATCTTTTAACGATGCAATTTCATTTAAATTGTTGATAATTTCTTTATCTTTAATTGGTGAACCAGTTGCTGAATATTCCGTATTATCTTCATTTACAACTGAATTTGTTCCATTCATAGTGTTTTCATTGTTGCCATTTATACCATACGATTTTGTTTTTGCCTTTTCAATTTTTAGCTTCTCCGTTATTTTTTTTACTTTTTCCTTTAAACGTTTAATCTCCTGCTTATTTCGCACGTCACTCGTTTTCAACTCTTGCACCAGTTCCTCACGCGTCTTTGGTCGAAAACGTTTTGGCCCACCAATTGTTAGTTTTATTAATTTTTCATTAACGGCCATTCCACGTTCCTCTACTGTTCTTAAACCTCCATCATCATTTCTTTCAAATTCTTTTGTGTTTGCTAACTGTTCTTTTAGTACATCCACTTTCAATTCGCAATCCCTCAAACGACTTTTCAAGCCTTGTATTTGTTTCGAACGTGCTGACTTTGTACTCGCTGCCTGCAACTGCTTCACTTCTTCACGATATTTTTCAATACTTTTTTGTAACGCACGACTTTTTTTACGATACAAATTTTCCATTTGTATCAATTTTGAATCTGTATTTTCTGTATCAAATACACCAACGTTGATGGCATCTTCCCTTTTCTTATGCAGGCGCGCATTTTCTCGTTTAACTCTTTCCAACTCCAATTTTAACTCTTCATTTTTTGACTTTTCACGTTTTAAATCACGTTCCATAATGTCCAAACCTAGTACATTACTTTTTCTACTCTTGGCAGTGCCACTACGAGGTGTAGAACGCCTACTTGCACGTGCTGAACCAGATGTTTTCATCTTTATCCAATTGGTTTTAAAAACAGCTATATAATATATGCGTGTGATCTCTATGATATGTATAGAGTACCTTGCTCGTCTCTGTGTAGTGAAATAAAACAAGTACGAGGTGTGCGCAGGTGAGTTACACAACGCATCGAAGTGGTACATTCTAATATGCGTGCTGTGTTTGCTTGTATTCACTTGCTATTTCAATATAATCCTGCAGGTAAATAATAATTAATAATAATTTAATAAATAATAAAAAATATTAATAATAATAATTAGTAATAAATTATTTATGTTTTGAAAAGAAGCAAAATAACGACAGTTTTTGCCCTCTTCCTTTTTGGTCCGTGTTAAAACAGACGATAAATTAAATGAAGAAACCACATAGCACATAGCACCACAG
>Ga0099797_100615_pt2 | contig 21602 bp, 15 predicted proteins | sample Uncmet_Sort48C_1_FD_89871 | JGI IMG/M metagenome (GOLD analysis project Ga0099797, IMG submission 89871) | Marine eukaryotic communities from CALCOFI LINE 67, Pacific Ocean - C012_Sort48C_1 | ecosystem: Environmental > Aquatic > Marine > Oceanic | place: Pacific Ocean: Monterey Bay | collected...
CATCGTGCCATTGAGAGTTACTGCCTTGTGGTGCGAGCCACGTCCCAACCGAAGGTCGTGCATGCCACATTGCAAATAAGGATGCCTGTTGACCTGCTGTCACAGATGGCGCACAATCGTCCTCGAAAGCAACTCGCAACTTGTGATCCGAGTGTTTCATGACGACGTCAGAGTGACTCGAGCCACTTGCTTTCGGTGCGACAATTGTTGAAGTTCGAAGCCACGTGCCGACCGATGGTTTGGTAGACCACTGTTTATATTGCGATGGCTGATGAATCGCATGGGTTTTTACTTCTGTGCTACTTCTACGATGTCCAGACCACGTGCCAAATGAAGGGGCGCTGCTCCATGCTACACATGGTGCTGCAACCTCATGGCGTAATGCCATGTCATCCACCTGGCTGCTCTTGCCTATTCCCAAAAGGAAATGTGCCAAGAAGCTGAAGGGATCAACCGGCTGCTCGACCATCAATGAGTGTACTGCAAGCTGCAACTGATGTTCAAGGACACCAACCTTAGCTGATTGCCTGCTGAAGTCCTGTTGCTGCTGCGGTGGGCCGTCACACCGCCCTGCTACCCAGTCAGTGAGATCCTGAGTAGAGCCACAATCAATGCGACTCATTTTAACAAGCGGGCGAGTGACGGTGTCAATCTTAACGTTGACCACATGAGGTTCCTCAGGAACCAATTCCATTTGGCGAAGGTCAAAACCTGCCTCACCAATTCGATGGAGAACTTCCACGTGGGAAGTGGCACCATGTTGAAATGCCGGTGCATCCGGCCTCAACGAAAAGTGGGCCAGACCATTCTCATTGAATTTATGCATTTGCATGTGGCTACCATTACAGCGCATCGCGAAGCAATCTCCTGGTAGCTTAGATGTGGGGCCAATGTGAAGCTGCAACTTTGGATGGCCCAATTCTGAGGTTGCAATGTCTCGACAACTGGTCCGTCCAGCTGTGCCACTACAGCTACGTTGCATAAGCGCGCAAGTTGCCGGTATGATGTCAGCGGAGGTTCTGGCTGAATGTTGGGGGGACAATGCTTTCTGTGCCCGACTCGCACGAGCACTGCTCTCCAGACAAGAGGGAAAAGCTTTGTGCACCTTCGAGCCGCCATTTGCCTCCTTTGTCTTCCTTGTGAGGAACTCCGCCAGGAAGCAGTATGGGTCATCGGGCTGCTCCTTAACCAGCGCTCCAATTGCGTGCTCCAGCTGCTCATGTATTTTGTTCTGGGCAATATAGCCTTGTGATTGGGGCCAAGCCGACAAAAATACAAATGACAACATACATGAAACATGTGTAGGAAGTGCATGAAACCATTGCACAGTTTACATTTACAACAATGTGAAGTAGCGTGTAAACGAAAGATGGAGATGCAAAACGAAGGCACAAATCTTAGCACAACATAAATGTGACACACACATATACGATGCGATACCAAAATCTCAACTCTTAATTTCCAGGGTAACACGAGTCCTTAGCATCGGTTGCCTATTCCAAATAAAGCCATGTAGGCTTTTCTTCAGTGACTCCGCATCGCTTGGTGTAAGCACATCACAAGCAAGGGTGCGAGACGTCATGCTCAACTGCATTTGACAACTGCCCAACTCTTGCACAACGGAAGCGCTGACTGGTGTCAAGGATGCCCTCGACGGCACTGGGCCGAGATCGAACGAGACCTCGCCCAAGTACGCCAGTACATCAATATCCACTCTCGAAGTTCCGTGACAAGCCTTGACACAACACTTGCAAATATATATATATATATATATATATATGTATATATGTATATGTATATATATATAGGAAGTATATATGGGAAGCATGCATGTATATAGAAAAGAGGGAGAGTGTTAGTTCAGTTTTTGTTGTTGATTGTAAGAATTATATAAAGTAATCTAGCATATTTTGCCATGGGCTGCTGCTGGGTGCGGTCTCCGGGGGGTTCAGATACATTGAAACTGCAACCATGCTGGGTTGCTTGATTTTACTTGAAGTTGAGTGGTTTCTACTAATTTGCCTTAACATAACCATTGCATCGGAGATTAAGTATGGGCCCGAAACAAACGACTCGAACACAAGATGCAAAATGCATGTGAAGGTGTATATGCGCATCTTGTCATAGCAATGTGAATAACTGCAGATGAACATGATCTATAATTGTTTCCAAGAAGATCGGCGGTCCAAGGAAGCCTTCATCATGGTGGGCAGGGAGGCTCACAAATAGGACCACATGTGCCATTTACATATTCAAGACATATTTAATTGTATGTCTTGCATTTTGTACAATATGATGGTTCGAGCCGTCGCATCCTAGTCCTGGTCGCACATCTGCATAAAGCATGTCTTGTCGTTTACATGTGTTCCATGTTGTCCAGCATGGCATGTTCCTAGCGCAATTGTTTGCGCATCGGTACACCTGAGTTCTCACGGTTTGCATTATTTGTTTGTGTGCTGTGTGAGTGGGTGGGGGAAGACATACGTACATATTACATGTGCAAGTCAAAGCCTCAAGAGACAATGATGGCAGGGCGATCCTCTTCTTTTCAAAGACTGGGCCCCAATGCATAACGCCTCCCATGCTCCACCGGAGCACAGATCCATTTGGAAGTGCTGAGGCACAGCTAACATCCAGCTGCAGTGGCATTGCTATGGGCTGCAACATTTAATTCGGTGGGTCTTTGGTGTCTGAGTCTTGAGGAAAGGAATGGCAAAACATATCAAAGCAATTGTGATAGTAGGGTCGTGTATAGCCCCAACAAGCAATAATTGAGCGCGCGCAACCCCCTCTATTTGAGACTTGCACCTTCGCCCACCACCGAATGTCAAATCATATGGCAGGGACAAGTCCGACACACATATTTGAGATCGGTGAACTCGGGCAGCTCAGGAATACATTGGGGTGCTAACCCTGTTGGTTGGTTTAGACCTGGCTTGCTCGAGAATCAACTCCGGTGATATACCATGATGAACTTTAATGACTGCGGTAATTATTAACAATTTGACTTAACATATAAAAAGGAACTCATAGTTTCTGACAATCAACACAAATCAAACCTGACATGCATGCATAATATACTATGAAAAAACAGATGTTACCACTAAGTTTGCACGCCATGATACCACCCACATGCAGACAATTGACTCCCAAATGCTAAACATTGCGTCTTGCTGGGATTCACCAGTAATTCGTGATTGTGCACATTGAATCTAATTCCTGTGACTTGTGAGGGAAGTTGTTGCTGCTCCTGAAACGCTACTACACGGAGGACCATGTATAATAATTTACGTATGCCTATGAATACTACAATTGACTAATTCGTGTTTCAACCCCCTTTGGACACAACCTGGGATTTGCTATCAACTTTTATCACATATATATATATATATATATGTATATATATATATATATATATATATATATATACAGAGAGAGAATGAGGAACATCGAACATTATTTTGTGCAATCCCCGCATCCCCTTCAAAAGTAAAAACGATGTTGCTAAATGATGTATGTTTTCCAAGGGTTGTTTCTCAATGTTCCAACTGACCTCAACTTACTGTCAATATGCGAGCCCGATTTCACCGTTCTATCTTAAAGGTTTACCGTGCTGCCACGAATCAATATTTTCAATTTTGTCCCCCCTACCGGCCTGGTGGATCCCCCTCCTTGAATGATGATGACGGAGAGGATGAACAGAAGCAATATGCCCGTCTACTTTCCAATGATAAATTAATTGAAACATACTCCCTTCTTTCTCCTACTACTAAGTTGTCTATTAGCCGACTGTCCCTTTCAATCCACATTATTTCCTAATATCTACTTGTCGACTGGCCCTGTTCTGTAAAATGCATAATTGGAAAGTCGGTTGGACTGCTGCCCTTGTTGATAATGATCGTTGGATGGGCTATTTCCCTGACTGTGCTTCCTTGGCCGATGTGCCGCTGCTCGAGGTCATCGCTATCATTGCGAAGGACCTAAGCACATTCGACGTGCTTGGCCGTATTGCTAAACATACTCTTTCTAGTGTTATTCCTAAAGGCCCTTGTAATGTATGATGTGGTTTAACCTTCCAGACAAGCCAACAGCATGCTCTGCACTTATTCCGTGCTCATGGTATGAAGAATCCTATTCGCTTGATGGTTCATGGCACGATTTGTTTTTCCTGTATGCATCAGCTGCACACCAGAGAACCTTACTTAAATCATATTAGATATGCATCCAAAACATGTTATGCTGGACACTGCTTTATTGGTAATGTAATCTCTGTTGAGAAGTCTGATGCATACGATACCTCACTTAAACAAGTTTATAGGGAACAACAAGCGGGACTCAACTCGAGATCCAAGGCCTCGGTGCCAAGTGTTCGTGTCTAAGGCCCCCTACCACTTACTCATCACTTATTTACATGTACTCAAGTTCAGTTTAATATTTGTGATGATTATAAAGGAGTTTTGATTTGCCCGCATTTCTCCTCCAGGTTTGTTGCGCCCCCTCCCCCGGGCCCTCAGGTACCCGATTGAATCATTGTTTCCCTTGTTCGTCCCGTGCCTAGTTTGCATGCGCGTGAATTCATCCATCGCCAAGTAGAACCCCCTACGGAGCGTAGATAGCGAGGAAAAACATAGACAGAGAGAAGCGGAGAGAATCGACTGGGATATGGCTTATAATCAAACATGATATAATGGGTTATAACGAACAAGTATGTTCACGCTATTCCTATAGCTGCTATTATTGCATTATTCTGCATAGTATTGTAAGCCGCAGAGACTACGGCAAACAAATGCAGAACATTGCAATACTTGCGGAAAGTATGTGGCACGACATGTGCACACGATCCCGAATCATATGCACCTCATGTAAACTGAAAATGAAAACCAAGACCTCAACACTGTTTCCACAACGCTCTCACAACTAGTACGTGTTCTCTGGGAGATATGCATTGCTGGCACATTCGTCGTCAGCTTATGTTCACAGATTGTGCGGATTTTGATATATGGTGTGCACGTGCTTAACTCATTAATGTGACAGCATGCGCACGCACCCACAGGTTGATGCCAGCCCTCCGAATCATCTCGATGGTGTCGCCAACACCCTGCACGGATGATATGTTATATGAGCGAGATGCTATATGATCGCGATAGCAGATATTATAGTAGCAATAGCACACATGCTGCACGAAGGGCCCTAATGATTAACCATTGAGCATCCCATCCTACCTCTATGGGTTTTCAATATAGAAGACTGCTACCATAATGCAACACATTGGCGCACACATATACATATATGTATAAAAATAAAAAATATACATATACATAACATATATAACATATATATATATAAAGAGAGAGAGAGAGAGAGAGATGCATTTGAATGTGTTTGTTTGCAGTATGCAGAAACATCCATCGCAAGAGCACAAGTTTGTAGGTGTCCGGTAATACAAGAAAATATATCTATGAAGTTATTCTAAGTCAGCTGTGAACATGTATAGGGATTTGTATTTGTCTGTACACATACAGAGAGGACGCAAGAGATGAAGACAAGTACTTATAAGTTGGGGACCGAAAGTCCCCAGGGAGGTCATACAACTTGATACAAGCCCGTGGTTCTTGTGAGCGCAATTGCTGGTGCATCCAGGATATTCGTGTTTACTGCATCAGAGCCACTTGACACTGGAAGATGCTCCTTGCTTGCGCGCCGCGGTGCTCAAGTTGTTTGCTTGGGTGTTAAGCCGCTCTACGTTCAAAACCGATCTAAGCCAGTCGGCGGTCAAAACCGTCGTTCAGACAATACCTCTGGGTCACTTAATGGTTCAAAGGTTGTTTGAGCAATGCTTCTGAGCTTTCTGGACTCTGGTGTTCGCAACGACTGCTGCAGCGTGGTGCCGAAGAGTCAGGCCCAAAAGCGTAGCCCAAAGCTACAACAAAAGCGGTAGTTCGTGTCATACATCCTTGTTGTGTCAAAACAGCTGTAGGGCGTATAAGCAACCAAAGGAAACGACTGCCAAAGTGACTCCTTGTAAGACTATCCATGGTTAGCTTAGTCTCACGTGTTTCAATCATCTCTATTAAACATGGCATGATGCATCAAAAGTGGAAACAATTGAGGAGAGAATAGGGAAGTGCACAAATCCTGCATCGCTACTCGCACGTTTTTCTTGCGATGCGGCCAATAGTACTTCAGGCTGATAGCCTGGCACACATGTCCAAGGACGAGTCCAATAAGGCATACAATGTCCAAGGGCGATCAACTATACAAGAGGATCGAGGTGCAGACACCTCGTTCGTGGAGCATCCCACGGGATGGCGCTGAGAGCAACTACCGCTTCTTGCAACATCCAGGGGGTATTGAAAGCTGACCATTCAAAGATTTTCTGCTACTGTGAAATAAATCCGCACATAATGTGAAAACATGGGGCGGCCCCGTGCAACAATGCTAACAATATGGGCGCACAATCGGAACGAAATGGGCATCACATGTGGATTGTGTGTTTTGACATTAGTAGCACATTGGTGAAAATGCCTTTTGTATCTGCATTTGTTGTATAGATTTTCAATACCATAAATATTGCAAACCGCGTCTCTGCTGCAACATCTACCGACACAATACTACTAGTACTACTCACCACAAGTGCAGCTGGCACGACGGATGCCGTCACGGCAACTGCTTCACCAATCTCACTATCTTGCGCGATCATGAGACCCTCATGACCAGCAAGGTCACGACAATCAACCTGGAATCAAGTCGGACCGATCCCCGTCTGATTCAGACTGGGATCGGTCGCAACAATCAACCTGGAATCAAGTCGGACCGATTCCAGTCTGATTCAGACTGGGATCGGAAAGACAAGCTCAATAAAGTTCGAGCCTCTCGATAATGATACTCAATTAGCAAGTGGGTAGCACCGAATATGAACTCCCACGCACTTCCAGAGCCTTGGATTCCAAGGCTCTGGAGTGTGCCTGTCATGTCAAGTCCTGACAAGGCTTGTCATGTCCTTGGCTTCCAAGTCCATGTCATGCCTGCAAGGCATGTATTCATGCCTGATCGGCGGGCATCTAGCCCAATGCCAAATTCGCCATGCATGAGCAGGAGCTGCTCATGCATACATGCAGCGCATGTCATGCACTGAATGTGAAAAAAAAAGTGTGCGCGTGGCGCATTTGGATGTTACGGGGGTCGATACGGGGGTCGAAGTTAATGGGTATGGCTGCCACCACTTGCCACTGAATCACGAGGATCCAGTCTTATGTCTAGGTGAATAGTGATACTATTAAGGTGAATGTTTGATTACTGACAATATTGATTGATATCCATGGCGATACACCTACATGCTGCAAGGCGGGCGGCTCGCCGTTGCAGCCACAAAGGCTCCAAGATCCTTTGGGCCATGCACTGCGCCATAAGGGGAAGAGTTGTTCGAGTGATCGTCGCGATCTGCATTAGAGACACAGTCAGTCACCATAACTATTACTGCAACTGTGAAAGCATCGCGAGAGCTGCACTTCTTTCTGCATCCTTTCGACTGCTGCAAGGTGAGCCCTTGCAAGCAAAAGGTCCGTTTTGGAGTGCACCACACAATCCAGATGCAATGACTTCTGATCGGAACTGCCCGTTTTCCGACAACGTGTTGTACACGACATCACTGGATTGGATGGGCCTGCGAAGAATGCGTCGTAGCTGATTATTGAGCTCCGCCTTGGCATGTGTAGAAGCAATCTGCCTGCATAAATCTGGATGAGGAGCAAGGTTCTCCAATGTAGTCGCAACATTTCTCAGCTGCTCCACCATATCTGCGCAGTTTTCAACGCTTAATGCCAATGAATTGGTTGGAGGTCTTATGCAACTTGCGAAACTAGTTTCTGAAACATGCTGGGTCAAGGCCGCAGAGGCAGATGCAGTCAGCTGGTCAGAATCTGCACGGAAACAATCTTCTTCTGCTTCTTGACCACAGTGAATGCATTTTGTGCGGGGACGACATTCATCACAAACAACGAACTCGACAGCTTGTTGTTGTGGTCCGCTACAAGCGCTGCAACGAAAACGCCATGTAGAGTCATGGCCACAACCATAGAAGCATTGGTCTCCCAAGCCAGTCAAACCACCATCGGATGATAGCGAAGGCATCTCTTCCCAATGCAAATTTCTCGAGTTTGGTCAAAATCACACAAATGAACTCTTCCGCTGGTGAAAGGCAGAGCCAAAAGGGCCTCGAGTACGTGCGTGTGCTCACTGCGGCTGCACTGTATCCAATGCACATGTGCATGACGAACCAAAATTGTAGATAAAAACTCTGAAATGCCAAATGCTACGAGGTGGGGCATGGGAACGTGTAAGCCCTGAACCCACCCCAGCCCAAGAAGAAAGCCTTCACGGTGTAGTTATCTATGGTTCGACTGCAAGCCGACTTCCATAGAGTTTGTCCCTGAACACAGGAGCTTGTGCTCCCCAAGCCTTGGTGGCCGAATTGCACCCGCTATGAGCCAGGTCCGCGACGAATATGGAGGGCTCCATGTGAATGGTTTATATTTGTGGGTGTGTGGGGGGTCCTTTGCATGGACATCCTTCAATGGCATTATGGACCTGAAGGATACAATGCAAAACAAAAACAATTGCTACGAACTCACATGGGGCACTCTTGTTAAACAATGCAACATAAGTTGTTGGCACATGTCATTGCTACCCTTCCATAAATCGTACCTCAGCTTGGATCCCGAACAACTGCTGGACACAGCCACTGTATGGAAGCTTAACAAGTAATTGCCATAGCACTCCGCACTCTTTGTGGGTTTTGGACGCTACTCATGCTACTCTGCGAAGCTCATCAGGGCTTGGCAACGACTCTGGGAACCTATTCTGGGCTTAGGAAGCAACTCTGGGAAGCCTCTGTGCGCCACAGGGTCCGACATCGACCAGGCCTGGGAAGTTACTCTGGGCCAAGGCAGCTACTCTGAGAAGCTGCTGCGCGCTATGGGCAATGGCCTCCGGCCAAGCTTTGCTTGGGCAGCTACTCTGGGAAGCTACTGGATGTGACAGGCTGAGGTGTTGGCCAGGTGTCCTGAAAAGCACTGTGTGGGACGGGCTCGGCTGATAAAGAGTCATAATGCTGGACCCGATTTGGAAAAACACATCTTAAATATGAATCTATTCAGAAGACTTGTCCTAACACTAGTTGCTAAGTCATAGCAACTGTGCTGGTGCTGCAACCATCAAATCAACACGACATGATGTTTGCTCACAACCCAACAACTTGTGAGCCACAACGAGGGAAGTAGACATAAGGTAACCTGCAAGCCCCATCCATCTCATAAGACTTCACAAGAGTGTCACATATGTGTCTCGGGGGCCCTGATATAGAACTTGCGTGAAGTGTGGAGAATAAGATATGCGAATTCTATGAGTACAAGCACTCCACCTGGGCATGAAGCTGACATCATGGCATACAGCACTCAAGGCCTTCCCTAGAACTGTTGCCCGGCATACCAACACCGATGAAACTGAACGCCCTGAGTAACATTTATATAATTACTGCGGCCCTTGGGTAGAAACGCAAGTACCACAAGATTGCAGTGAATTGCAGTTCTTGTGCTATAAAGCGGCACGAATGTGTCATAATGTGTTGCAAGGTGTCATTCAAAAAATGTTGAAAAGTTGCATTGAGAGCAAAGTGAACACCAAAGGAACATCATAAAAGCCTGGTGCAGCGCATTCAATGTCCCATAGGGCCTTGCAGCTAGACTTCGTTACCAAACAATTGCGGAGGGCCAGGACCTGCCAAAAACACCCAGGCAGACCATTACAGGACACGAAAGAGAGAGAGAGAGAGAGAGAGAGAGAGAGAGAGAGCCGAAGGTAGAGACATACAATCCACGGCCTATTTTGGTTGTTTGCCCGGCTGTTTATGTTATCCCTTGGGGCCTTCCCCTGACTATTGTCGCTTGCATGTGCTCCCCGCAACATTAGATAGCTACCCGGCTTCTCAAAGATAGCATCACGTCTAAGTGCCACTCCAACTCGCTGCGAGTAATGTCACACCAATCTGCGACGATGATGTATATATATATATATGTACACATATATATAACACATATCAAGATATCAATCTCTTCATGGGTCTATGCATTTGCTTGTGTGCATGCACGTACCCGTTCATATAGTATACATTTGTATACATCATATATTCACACCCTAGTAGCGAAATAGTCTCCTACTAGGTTGCTAGGGGGATCGCAAATTTCTTTTAAACTTGACTGGAAAATGAAGCCGCGAACAAGCCTCCCCAAGGCAAGCCTGTTGATATATTTGTGGTGTTCGGGGCATTTCTCAACACTATTGCCCTACCAGCTGACTAGACAAAGCGTCTACGCCTTCCCGCAAAGTGTCAAATAAATAATCTGGCAATTTCCCTACTAGGGTGTACATGTAAATCTATGCACCCAATCTGGAATGGGTTTTGAGGACCTATACTGTGCGACACTCGGGGGCCCTGGCCTCCTGCAACTTATCCTCGATGGCCGTTGCTCCGAGGATCTCGAGATTCTGGAGAATGGGCAAGATTGCACAGAGTCGGACAAGTGATCATATATACATATATATATTGGCTGGTTTCCTTTACACCTGGTTCAGCCGCACGTTTTTTCGAATTTCTATCCATTCACGGGGTCCATGGGAACCATTGTGCCCAATGGGCCTATGGGGCCCACCGGGCCCATGGGGCCCACACATAGGGCCCCATCGGGTGCTCTGGGCCCCAGGGGCCCAATGGACCCATCGGGCCCATGGGCCCGGACGGGCGACGGGAGGCAGGCGGGAACCGGATCCAGGCCCGTGCCAAAGCAGCAACAACCTTCAAAACGTGCCGCTGAAGAGCCATCTCCCAGGTGCTCAGGAATCGGCCAATATATATATATATATATATATATTCACAGACTATATATATATATATATATATATATATATATATATATTAGTGGTGGATTCGATTATGCAAAATTTACACTCTATCTTCCGGCCCCAGGTCCCTAAACCGCATTTTCCGGCCCCGGGGCCTTGCAGAACAGGTCGAGGACGTGTTTAAATGCATCTGGGTTGTTTGTTGCATCGAATTTGCTTGCGGAAATGAGTAAAACCATTGTACAATCGATAAGATCGCCCCAAATTACGATTTTTGCTATGCTGTATTGGAAAGTCTTACGCCAGCCCTTCGGGGAGAACACACATATGTATTTTGATGTCGTTTTTTGTTGAATGGTCGTGAACTGGAGGTGCCACAGGATGGACAAGTGACTCAAGCAGACAACAGATCACCTGAAGGCGGACATAGGAAAACAGAACAAACATCGATGATCATTGCGTGGTTGGCTGTGTAAGCTGAATACCCAAGCGTAAAAAGACATAAATTTTCAATATATTTTCTCGAAATTGAACATCGTCACATGAAGTCGACATCCCGACCCGAGAGCACGGAGTCGCAACTTCAGTATATGTATATATATATATATATATATATTAACTATACGTATCTTTTTTATGTATATATATATATATATATATATATATTCAGGTATTTATGTATAATAACAGTATGATGAGTTTCAATATATCCTTATAATACAATCCCGATAAGCCATTAATACCCCCCGAATAAGAAAACCAAGTGAGTACTTAGTTCGGGGACTTCTGGGTAACAAACGACGTGTGAATTATGGCCGAAGGTGAATAGCGGCCAGGAAAATAAACAATTGAGTAATTAGTTATTCGGACGGAGTTTTCACGGCCCTAATGAAACATATTTCGATGAAGGCCATAAGGATGGGGTCATGGAGCCCATGAGGAGGTGGGGGGAATTATTCGTATGAACCACCGTCGCTAAATTGTAAAAGCCGGCGGCCCGTGAATCTCTTCAGTTTTTTTTGTTTTGTTTACGCCCAGGGGTGGGGGGTGTGGGGATATACTGCATAAGTGGAAAAACAGGACATCCAACTGGCACCATTGTGGCCAAGACCGCAAAAAAACAACCACAAGAGAACAACCAAAGGCGGGGTCACTGTTTTCCTCACTGTTTGTCACTAGAATGGTCCTAACAACTGTAGTCTTAGACCAACGTATGTTTGAATGTTCCCTAACTCCTCCCTCCTTGAGTTAGCACCGAAATTGAAAGTGAAGTCACCCTTGCAAACTTCAAGACAAATACAAGGAAGGTGCAAACAACCGATACATATGATTATACAATATATGCACATATATATATATATACTGTATATATAACACAACCGAATCATTGACAACCAAAGGGACACTACATTGTCAACATGCGAGCATGACACGAAACAATACATGTGCACTGAATGGACCAACGATGCAACTGCACACAAATTACAAACATATGAGGAACTGCATGAAAAACGAATAGTGTGAAGATGCACATTGTAAGTGCAACACAATTCAAAAAACAATTTGAGTGCGGCTCTGGTCCACACTAACCCTGTCATCTGGTAGCTTGCGCAGCCCTTCCCCTGGAATGGTGGCTGATGCCTACCTGTCCTACTGCACACACACCAACAAAAAAACAACCTAATCTGCAACAAACCCATCAAGCCAAGACGAAGACGACCACAACCACGAGGGAAATGGCCACGACAACGAGAGAGGCGGTCATGGCCACAACGAAAACAGCCGCAAGTTTGTCACAAATGCGGGAGGCATCCACGACTGCAAGGAAGGGAGACTCTCTCGGCCAAGACGAAGAGGGCTGCACCAATGAGGGAGGTGGCCACAACAATGAGAAGACAACAACACCAACGAGGATGGGAATGGCCATGACGAGTGAGACGGTCATGACAATGGGGGAGATGTCCACGGCACACACTCAACAAGATGCAGTACAAGCTTTCCCTGAAAATGCTTGGAGGCCAACACAAATCGAAATAACTTCCCCCTCAGGTCACTCCACTCAGTGTTAAATCGAATGCAGAATATGCAATCCAGGGCATTAACACATCCATGAGGCTGCCTTGAAGAACCAGGGTGCCCGGGAGTTAGCAGCAACCTCAAAGCGAACCTTGCAGACCAAGGGTGCCTGAAAATACCGGTCACCAAGGCGCTATGCCACCAAGACTTCGCTCAAGAGCTTGGATTGGATCGCCGTTGCTTCATTCGGCTTGTGACCCTGAATAAATTCAGAAGAAAATATCCTTGGGGGAAACGGCAGTATGTGAGTACCCAAGCCCAAACTCATTAACTTCATGTGGCTTTGAAGAATGAGAGCTGCGTACAATTGAAGTTCTCAGCACATGAACCTACAGGTCCATTGTGTGTAAATACGAGCGAACAACAGATAAAAAAGGGATTGGTGGGGAATGGATGGGAGACGGATTGGATATGGATGAGGAACGGATGACGTAGCTGCAAGGGTGGTGCATGCCTTGATCTCCCAAAGATTTGTTACATAGCTGACTTAGTCTTAAATGTCAGCATGCTGCTTATCTAGACGATCCATTCCCACCCCTTTACAAGTTCACACTCAGCTCGTTCCTGTGCCTACCTTCCGGTCCATCCCCACCCACACACGAACGCACTTGCCTCAAGAAACGCAGAAATTACAATATTAAATTAAAGGTGCAAGCAAGTCTAAGAGAATCACTGAACGAAATCCAAGGAGACTGCACCTCCAAATCCAGAAATATCCAACAATATTCAAAACAAAAAAATAGACACTTATATAAACAAACAGAGAAATCCGGAACATCCCATGAAATCCGGATAACACTAAGCCATCTCAGTGCACATTTGAACTAGGCGCCTGCTCCATCTTCTCTGCAACCGCTGCCAAGGCTTTTTCCTTGTCCTGATCAGCAAATTAGGCTGTGCAAGCGCGCACACGCACACACACACACATGCACTCAGCAATAGCCACCCCAATACTTGCCCAGACAACGAATCACCATTTGAGGTTGAGCTTTAGGTTTTGCAGGATTTCGGGGTCAGTGAGCGTTTCAAAGAAATTTTAAGTTTGACGATGTTGAATGACTGTCATGTGTGCGTAATTCCACTAGCCCACGGTTTCGACGAGACAGACACCACAACTGCAATATGGTATGGTATTTTCTGTCTCGTGTCCGGATATAGAGCTAAGGTTAGTATATGTCTATTCTGAGGCCTGTAAGGCCTGGACTACAAGGGCCCAATATATATGGAGGCCTCAAGGGCCAAAACATAAGGGATCACAACATTACCTTGGCGTTGTGTTCTAATGCGTGGCTGATATTGAGCCACCTGGTTATGCACAATACTGCGGCCTGTCGCAAAGTCATCGGTGCCGACAACATCTCTTTGAGATGGGGGACCTTTACAAGTCTTTGCAGTTCTCCTCTTTTTCGTGCGCACTCAAACTCTATGATGTTCTCCTCGGTTTGCCTTGCAAGCTCATAGTCTATGATGTTCTCCTCTCCTCTTGCAAACTCAAAGTTGTTGATGTTCTTCTCGCTGTGGCCACCACTTGCAGTCCGTATTGTTCTCCTCTCTTCGTTCGTACCCCAGTCTGATGCCGTTCTAAAGGTCCATTCTGTTCTCCTCGGTTCGCCTGCAAACTCAAAGTCTATGATGTTCTCCTCTCCTCTTGCGGCTCTATATGGTGCTGTCTTGCACTGCCGAAAGCCACCGGGCGCCATATGCCTAGCATGTTCTTGAAAGCAGGCCGAACGCCTAATAAACACAACCAGCAATGTAGAGGCCCTGGTTTAGGCCCGCCGGTCGTATTCCACCTCCCTTAGAAACAGCCCATTGAAATTCCGGTGAAACTTGGTGAAATTTACCGCTAGCCAGTGAAACCAAAATTCAGCTGCACCCTAAGCCAAAGAGTCCAAAATTCAGGTGACCCCTAAGCCAAACAAGCGAAAAGAAAGCCTCAGGAACAACAACACATCGAACAATTGCAAAACAATAAAGTCGAACTTCCCAAACAAATACAAAATGTGTAAAACAAAACCAAACATCGACACACACACGAAAATTGCTATCCACTATATTATCGAATCTGCAACCAACATATTAATGGGATATGTAATCAACAGAATGGGCATTTCTATGGCAATACAACCTAATATGGAAACATGCACTCAGGCTCATGTACAGAGTGTGTGCATGGTGGCTGAGGAAATGAAAAAACACGAAGCATATACGATAATCGATACGAATTTTACTCGGGTGGTTTGTTTTTACATCCATTGCATGTGAAGGGAAACTGGTTTCGTTAGAAACGAATCGATTTGATGTGATTGTTTGAACACAACAGATGAGAGGGACAACTGGCCCAAAACCACAACACAAAACGACACACTATTATCAACCACACAAACAATTTAACAAACAAAATAGCCCAAAAAGATTCATGTAATCTGTAAGCCGCTCACACAATTCGTTGCAACATTGTTTATGCAAAGGATTATGCATCAAAATGGTTTGCATCCGATTGGAAACATATTTAATTATAACCATGCATCACACCAATATTTATTTTTTGTTTTTGTCCACCCCAGACTCCTAATATGTCTTCAAGTATATCCATGACCACATGGAAAGGCTCAGTTGGAGAGAGCAGTTGCTGAACATTGATAAAACCGGATATATATATATATATGTATATGTGGATATATATATATGCCTGAGATAAATTATAAACAGTATGCCATATTCCCAATTTGAATGGCACCAATATGCCATTCAAATATGACATACTGTCTAACATGATTGTTTTGATTATAAAAATGCAACTCAAAATGCCTTCCAAAACCGGCACCCAACACAACACTCAACTATTTGCTTTCTCCAACTCAGCCTTCCACTGGAGATAACCTTCAGACTTCATGAAGGAGCTCGGCCAATTTGCCGAGGCTCGCATGTGATCCGACAAAAAACGGTTCACAACACCCTTTGATGCCGTGGCATCGTTCTTGTTTGGGCACAAGAGCACACTCGCAACGGAAAACTTGACAGCATTGTCCTGCTGCTTTTTAGCATGTGTTCGTTTCTTCATCTGCTCAATGTCGGAGGGCCCGACCATGCCGAGGAGGCATGCGAACCATCCGAATGGAATCCAACATGACTGCCCCGGACTCAAGATAAAGGCCACCCCTTCATCGAGAACCAAACTGTCTGCCTTCTGCAAGTACAACTCCATATCACCTCCAGCCTTTTCGACGAAAGATGGAGACAAAGCAGCAACATAAACGTGGCCTTTCAACGAGTTGATGAACATACTGGTGCCGAGGAATGGTGCAGCAGATGCAGAGATGTCGAACTTTCCCTGCTCCATGGCAACAAGGATGTGTTTCTTGTAAGAGCCACTGACATCGAATGCTTCGCAACCAGTCGGGTTCCATGTGAAGTCAGTGGTGGCCGTGACTGTCCCAATGGCATGCGAACGTTTTACAGCGGTCAAGTGATCGATAATTGTTGTGATTTGAACATCAATGGCAACCCTGTCACTCAAAACATAGTTCTCAATGGCATCCTTCCAGTGATTGTTGGCGAGTGCTGCCGGTTGCTCGAGCCCAGAATACTTGTCCATTTGTGATGGAACCAAATCCAAGGTGTGAAAACTGTGAGGAATACCAATCTCATTGGGGTCGGCAATCATTGCCTGCATGGCCGTAGCAGCATTTCTGGCCACCGCTTTGGGAACCAGTGACTTTAGGAGCAAACCCTTTATGTACTCCCGCGCATTCCTCCAACACTTTTTCTGGCCGCTAGCATTGGCAACGGTTCGTTGGACAACCTCCTTGATGTGGTCAACATACTCATCCAATTGCTCTCTGGCTGCAAGGTATTTGTCGACTGCCTTGGCGACATCTGCCTCGCACTCTTTCACCGAGCATGGTAAACCAAGAGCTTTCACCTGATCTGTCAGAGTTGACAACCCATTGAAGGTACTCTCAGCCTTGTCTATGACATCTTGATATGGGAGGGTCTTGAGATCATCATTGGATTGGTGCTCATCCCAGAGGTTCTGCAAGAATGTGCTGGCTTTGACATTTTTCACCTCGGTTTGTAAATGTATATATATATATATATATACTGACTGTTTTTTTATTTCGAATCATTCTCATCTGAGAGAACTTGTTTCCGCACCAACTGTTGCACATTTATGGATAGGTGTGTGTATATACACATATTCAATTGTAAATGATTATGTAATGTTTACTCAGCTAGACCCTAAAACGAATGGCCATCATGATGAAGTTGTGATGGTAAAGGTTGAACCTGATACCACCACAGCTTCATCATAAAAAATCATGCCAACCAAAACCGGGAAACCATGCCAACCCAAACCGAGGAAAAACGTGCCAACCCAAACCAAGGAAAACAATGCCAGCCCAAACCTAGGAAAACCACTCCGAGCCACAACCGAAGAAAAATCCTGTCATCCTAGCCTCCCATAATTATTTCACACCTCGAAATTGTCAACATGATACTGGATGTGGTCGCATATCATAATTTTCATCTCGGACAAGAGCAACGGCTTGGTGATTGTGTCACCAAATGGGGTCCAATCCAAACTGGTATCTTTGGTTTTTGCCTTCTTAGCTGACTTCGTGCTTTTTTTCGTTGCAGAACTGACTGTACTGCCACGGTCATCAACCTCGTCTTCTCGCTTACGCTTTTGAGGAAGGGGAACAGACACTTGAGGAGGAGGTGCAACTTGGGGTGGTGCCTCAGCTTCCTCTGACTCTGACTCCTCGTCTTCATCTGATGACTCTGAGCCTGAGTCGGACTCTTGAGCAACAACTTCACTGGCCGAAGGCCCTGGCGACTCAGCCACGATGTCACTGCGAGAAGCAGACCTGGTGAATCTCTCTGAGGCACGTGAGGCACCTGCATGGAAGGCCTGCCCGGAGCTTGAAGGACCCCCAAACAAATTGTCAAAGTCGGAAGCGAGACTGCTCGGGCCCCCCACAATTGCTGATGGGGCTGACGAAAGAGCGATTCCGCCATCCTGCCCAAAAAGTAAATTGTGTCCCATCTCATTGGAAACACCAAGCACCCTGCCCTCATCTGCCAAATCCGAAACTGTGAGTTCTTCGATACTGACTTCCGGGTTCTGAGGGACCCAGACAGTCAAATGCCCTCGCCTCTTAGATGTTCTGAACACAGTTGGATTATTTTCAACCTCGGCCCACTTGGCCAAGCGGTCTTTTTTTTTCCACCCTCGTACATTTTTGTAATGTGCGAGGAAGGACCTCCGGTCCATTTCGATGGCAGATGCCTTCGAACGGGCCAAGTGCTGCCTGTGCATAGTGAGCACCAAGTTTTTGATCTTCGCCATCTTTTTCGGATCGAAAGGAGTGGTTCCGACAGCAGTGGGGGTGCTGCGGCTACTCAAAGCCAATCTGGTTCGCTGTGCCATCATTTCCGGATCTTGGCCGAGTGCCTCCCATGCAGCACTTACCATAGCATATGATTCCTATCTATAGAACCAAATTATGAATGCTATTTACACAAACACTAACCTAAAATTCACAAGTAATCGGACTGCCAAAATAAATTCATTGCACAAAATTTCAAATGTTTTCGATGGGCTCAACACAAACAATGCCTAATTTCGAAAAGGCCCATCGGGTTTAAGGCAAATCCGTGTGCCAATAAACAGAAAAAACTAATATGTATTGCAATAGTTGCACCCCACCCCTGACAAGAAATAGTACTTATGTATAACAAAACTTATTCGGGGAAAATAATTTTAAGTCTTGGTTTGAAACAACTCACAACCACCTATAAAACATTTCCATGAAATGGTACCGCTGGGTCCCTCTTGCATGCGCGGTCGGTATTGTCCACGGCTCGGCCGCATTCGAAATGGACTTTGCAGTTTTTCCACCTCTGCTGGCCTGGAAGCACAGGCTCCTGGCAATGCCTGCACAGATCTGTGCCGCCCCCATCTGTACTGGGCGGGCTCGGGCCAGACGAGGCCATTATGATGTCATCAACATCTGAGAGATTGAAAGGCATTTCTTGTCTTTGAGAAGCTGCTGTTGAGCTAAAGAACTTGAGCCCAAAACCTATTCGATTTTTTTACACTGTGTATTACTCAGATACAAACTTTAGAAGTCTTTGTTAAATGTAAGTATTCGTTACAAATTCCCCCAAATACAGATTCCTGTTTAGAAAACACACACAAATTTCTGTTGACTACATGGGGAATCAATATATGCTATGGATACACCCGGTGACTTACTATCGACTAGATATGTCTTATCATATTACATCTAATACTGAACCAGCAAATGCTTGACAGGTCCCCAAACAAAAAGCATTTTATTTTCTTGACCTGTGCAGACTGGCCACAATTTCAGCCGCCTGTGCAGCCACTTGGTCAACTCGAAACCACTGCTCGATTAATTCAGCCCACCTTTAGCCACCGATTTGGAAATTCAGCTCCAAAAGTGGGCCGGCTAACGGTTGAGCTGACTGAAAATTTCACTGGATTTCACTGGAATTTCACTGGAATTTCACCGGGCTGAAAATCCGCCGGGCCGGGCTTTCACTGGATTTCACTGGAATTTCACTGGAATTTCACTGGAATTTCACTGGAATTCGAGCTGAATGGAACTTTCACCGGCTAACGGTTGAGCTGAATGAAAATTTCACTGGATTTCACTGGAATTTCACTGGAATTTCACCGGGCTGAAAAACCGCCGGACCGGCTAACGGTTGAGCTGAACCGTTAGCCGGCCGGCTGAATTATTCAGCTCGGTGTTAGCAGCCCAAAAAAATATTTGGCCAATCTCCAGCCACCGATATGGAAATTCAGCCAAAGGAAGAAGCCCTTCTATATAGTATGTATTCAAACTATGTATATATATATATATGAAATATAGCCAATTCGACCTAGTCATATGAATACTATCGGCAAAAACCACATTTATTTTGTTTTTTTTCACACTACTAATTAAAAAACGGAGGTCTGTCAAAACTGGTTAAAAATCTGCTCGAATTCCCCACGATGCAGATTAAAAAGAGTTTCCACAGCAGCTGCACTGGGGCTTTGCCTCGCCCCAACTGCCCCTTCAGACTCCACAACCATATCCCTCCATGCATGGACAAAAGCTATGGGCTCCAGAGGCCCAAGTCTCCGGGTCGAAGCATCTGTCACCAACCGTTTTTTTTCCCACGTTTTCCCTCTATACTCAAACCGCATGATCCAGTTTGTATACCCAGGACCATTAATGGGGGCATACACATCCCGGGTAATGCTGCCGATTTCCCCAACTGCTGCAATATAATTTCGTAACCGTCGGGGCCCCTGTGTTACCCTGGCTACTGCCCCAGCTACAACAATTTGATCATCATCCTGCTCAAGAGTATCACTAACTGGCACTTGCACTGGCTGCACAATTCCCGATGAAGAAGCACCTGATACTGAGACCTTTGCAGAAGGTTCGGCAGGGGGTCCGGGTCCGGCAGGAGGTAAAGAGCGCGCGGGGTCGGACACATCAGCAAGCGGTAAAAAATCGTGATGAACATTTGCAGGTTTCGATTTCGGTTTGGGCTTTGCCTTTATGTGTGCTACAGTACCAGCCACCATGATTTCATCTTCGTTCCCACCAGCATCATCATTTAAAGCCATCACCTCATCCTCAAGGGCCAACACTTCAGGATCACAACTGCCATCTAATAAAACATTATCATACACTCCAACTTTCTGAAAGGGCTCGGCCTTCTTACCCAGCAAAAGACACATAAAAAATCTCTGGCTAGCATAACTTGGGATGCAAGAAGTCAAGGCCAACCGGGAGGGCAAATCCAACAAGCACTGAAGATATCGTTTTTGCTTCACCCCACCCCGGGCATCACAGATCATTGAACCGACATTTTCAGAATTGTGCACAACTTTACCCCCAGGATTTTGTTTCCAACCTTGCTGCTTAAGAGCCCGAAGCACCATCACGGTTGGGCAATCAGAATCAGTCAGAGGCATAGTCGGCAACGAGCGAATAGAATCCGACAAAACCTGGCACCCGACAGTTGCAGAAGGCTGGACAACAGGCCATTCCAAAAGCTTTCCCTGCAAAGTACCGAATGGGGCAATGTCATCAGGGACCACCCAATAAGGATCAGAGTCGGCAAGGACATGCATATGGCCATCATCCGAAGACCAGACAGACAAAGGCTGCATAAAAAAAGCCAGCTTTGCAGTTACAGATTTGTCGGCTAAGGACTGGATCGTTGGAATCGCTTTAATACGTTTTCGGCCAGAGTGCTTATGAATAATTTGAAAAACTGTTTGGACGACCTTCTCTACAACAACCCCACCTTCTTGCTCTTCGCGGGTCTCTGGGAAGCTATAAAAAGTCAGAGGTTTAATAATTGCATCCAAGTATTCCAAAGCCATGGCCTCACTGGTGGTCGGGGTGGCATCTGTCTCAGGAACCACAAGGCCAGGTTTTGTGATAACTGGGGACCAGTCTTCCAGTGACTTTTCGTCCATTCGGTACACTCTCTCATAAAAAGCCCGAGTGTCCATTCGGACAGGTTGCCAGGGGTTCCCACATTGCAAAATCCGTTTAAAATTAAGCCAGTCGTACCTAACCACTTTTCGACCT
>Ga0099797_100651_pt1 | contig 21575 bp, 14 predicted proteins | sample Uncmet_Sort48C_1_FD_89871 | JGI IMG/M metagenome (GOLD analysis project Ga0099797, IMG submission 89871) | Marine eukaryotic communities from CALCOFI LINE 67, Pacific Ocean - C012_Sort48C_1 | ecosystem: Environmental > Aquatic > Marine > Oceanic | place: Pacific Ocean: Monterey Bay | collected...
GTTTGGTCTTCGAATTCACGAAGGACGCTGCTACCAGGAACTTCTTCTTCCATAGGGGGCTCAGCATCAGCCTTTGCTGGCTCCTCATCAGCCTTTTCATCTGTCATCTGCGAAATTTCGAGTCTCGATACCAACGAGGATTGCTGAATGGCTGGTGGTACGGAGAGTTGCGAGAGCAATTGTTTTTTTGCTTCCAGATGAAGAAACTCAGGAATAGCTGTGTCGATGCTATTACATCCCGAATGTTTGTCACTTCGGAATTCAAATTCAGAAGGTGCAGATTGTTGGGATACCAGGGCTCTTGAACCGAGCGAAGGCGCAGAATGCTGGGGGATCAGGGCTCTTGAACCGAACGATACTGAATCCAGAGTGACAGCTCTGTGGAACGGCTGTTGAACAAGTGGCTCAACTTCTTGCGCGGCCAGCTCACCGCCGCGTAAAGCCAGTTGTTGGACTGGTGCAACCTGTTCCATCTTGGAAACAGGTTGTTGGACTGAGACCTGTTCCATATTGGAAACAGGGGCTGTATTGAAATCAGTTGCCATGATGCTCATCGTGCGTAGATAAAATATTATTGTTCAATCTGGTGTCTGAAAATAAGTTGCAGACACGTCGGTCAAATAATTCAATTTCTAGGTTCAAATCGAATTCAAAATTCTGGGAATGATCAGATTCTTTTCTGAGACTGACGTTCGTCGAGTCGTCGTGTGGTCGCAAACCGAAAAAAAAATTTCGGTAGAGAAGGCCTTAAGTTTTCTATAAGATATTTTCTATGTCTTATCGTGAAGAGATCAACTCGATCTGTAATAGTGATCGGATTATTTACACATGATGTCTGACGAAAACTTAGGACGACGAAAACTTAGCACAGCTTCCAATAATGTCTTTCTTCCAATGATGTCTGATGTCTCTGGAAAACAACAGCTGATGTGTCTAGAAAACAACAGCCTTTCTTTCTTTCTTTCTGTGTCTTAGACAGTCTAGATTGCTGATTAACTTTCAACTGAGTCTCAGAATCTGTGATGGAAAATTTTTTTGCAAATTTTGATATGGAGTCTTCAATTTTGGTAGAGGATGCAAATGGGAATCTTCAACTTTTTTGGAAACCAAAGTCAAATGGAATCTTGGAAAGTCAATGAAAAGCAAAGTCAATGAGTGAGACGCAATGGATATGATATCAGAATGGATTCGCTCTCTTGTGTGTGACGTCTGTCGTTCCTGATTCATATTGCAGTGGTTTCGCTATGTAGTATGTGCACTGTTGTGTTTGCCCACGGAAAAAAAAAACTCGCAATTGAATGTCAATGATTGATCACGCAAAAAGTATCGCTGTTGAATGTCAATGATTACGCAGAAAGTATCGCTGTTGAATGTCATTACGCAGAAAATGTCGCTGTTTCATGTGACTGTCATTACGCAGAAAATATCGCTGAATCTCGCCCCTTCTGGCATTGATCACAAAAGAAAAATATCGCCCAGTGCCCAGCGTTTTTCTTGATCGATCCCGGAAATTTTTTGGGAATCTGAAACTCCGTCCTTATTATTCAGTCTGGCACGCTTGCGAAGCTGTCTGCTGGCCTTTCCTGTGCACAATTATCCGGCGAATCGGAACTGGAGGGATGCGGTTGGGTATCGGAGGAACTGGCAAAAATTTGGGTGGAATCACTCAAAGGGGAGGGCTGCCACGTCGCCGGAATCATATGCCGGCCGGGTGAAGAGCGCCTGACTCGGCGAGCCGATGAAAAATGTAGCAAGAATGAAATAAATGAAGCATCTGGTCTGGCTCGGATCCCTCGCTCCTTCTTCTGCATCCATGCAAAACCTGACTGCTCATATAAGAGGGAGACTTCCAAAATCGCCCTCGATTCCTGGCGTATGGAATCAACGCTGCAGGCTGAAGCGCCGCCTGATCATGTAGCTCGTGAAGCTCGGACATTGAGCTCTCATTTTGCGAAGTTGGCGCAAGAGATCGCCAAGGGTGACAAACACCAGGATCCGGACCTGGTGGGGAGTCAGTATATCAGTTGTCGCGGTTTGCCAGAGGCTCTGCGCCGCAGGTGTCGCCGCCGCGTGCATGGACGCGGTGAAAAACGCCGACGGCACCGATGCAAAGGCTCTCTGCGCCGGAGACTCCTGCCAAATCGGACCCGTTGAAGACACTGTGTCCGCCATGCTTCGCACGCGCCATCCGGTCGACCATTTTGATCCACTCGCGCTTAGATTGAAAAGAACAAACTCCATCAATGTCCTCACGCAACCAAATCTAGTCACAATTTCAGCTGTATGATGGTGAAAAAAAAGAGATCGCTTTTTTGGCTGTATCTTGGCGGTTGACGCCCGAACTTAATTCAATACGTTCCCACAGTTTCGCCGTCTTTGCCACAACGTCCAGCCCGAAAATGATGAGTGGCAAACTGTTCAGCGATCACCCAGAGGCTAGTGCGCATTTTGATCGGAGACAACTGGTTTATGGGCTGTATCTTGGTAAGCGTAGCAAGATACAGCACGTAGCCCGCTTGAGGGAGTGGCATATCGGTTCGTTCCCAATCTCGGCTGTATCTTGGTAAGCATAGCAAGATACAGCCCGTATCCCACTTGAACGAATGGCGTATCCGTTCGTTTCTGGTGTTACCACTTTTGACCGCAACAAAAGAAATGAAATCAGCACTCCTCCATGTGGCTACGTTTGATGTGATGATCATCTTGGGCGTCGACACCCGAACCTAATTCGCCACACTCCTCCCTGAACACGAGTCTACCACTTCCCAGCTTTGAAAAAGAATTGAGAAATTGCTCCATCCCTGCTGCCAAAGGAATCATAATGCGCTGACAATGAACACAACGAAAGAGACGGCTATGATAATGACTCTCATTACAGTTCAAATTCAAAATGACAAAATCATCACTGTCATCGAGGAATGTCAAAACTTCAACTCAAAAGCAGTCAGAACTTCAATTCGAATGCAGTCGACGGACTGTGCAATCGTTGTTGCCAAAAGTTTGATAATTCGCCAAAATTGTTCCTGTCAGTATCCGATATCGTTGATAGAAAACATCTTTGTTCATACGTTTTTCGTTTCGTTGCTGCACTTCTAAAGTTCTACTTGAGTTGCCATTGGTGTCCGATTTGACCTTGAGTTGGTATCTGAGAAGGGCACTAAAAAAAAACAGTGATATACAGCTCCTCAAGGGGTTCAATGGTTAAATCAGAGTCACACTCCTTGATTTAGAGACTCATTCAGATTCTGAATTCACATAGCAGACAGCCTGATGAAAGGCTCAGATCGAAAAGACTCAGACTGAATCAAAATTCATTATTCAGCACACTTGTCGAAAAAATTGAAAGATTCTGAAGCAAATCGATTCGCAAAGATGCTTCCGTGTCTTCAAGCAGCCCATTTGAATTTGCAATCCGCGAGCTGTTGCCCGGCCTTTAAACATTTCTGCTTTTGCGACGCGATGTCTACCTGGCTCATACGCACACCGCCTGGGAGTTTTTCAATCTCTGCTAAAGTCATGCCTTGGGCTAGCTCATTCTGCGCTCCCCCTTTCAGCAACGCCATTTCCAAGCTGTGGACGCGCGTGGACGCGGTATTGATGGTGCGAAACAGCATTATGAAGGGGAAAACATAGAGCAGCAAGAGAAATAATGATATCAAGAGCCTCACGATCCATTTAGACTTCTTATGTTTTCGTATTCCGCTTTGACGTCGGTGTGGTTGTCCGATCTGGCCATTTTGACTTTCTTCACACTCACGATCATAACCTGCGGCTGCTCCCTTAGTTTCTCCGTAAAATATGACCGGAACTGTGTCGCTTTTTTGCCGACGCGTTTCCAGTATCCCAATCTCTCCATATACCACAGCATTGGAACGCGGCGGAACAGAGCCTTCTGCTATTTCGCAGCCATCTCTTCGCTCAAATGCATTACGAAATGATCCGTCAATTCGAAATGATCCGGCCTCGATATCACCTACGGTATCACAACCACCTCCACTGTGATGCAAGTTTACGAACACTTCAGAATCACCCATCAGCATGTTCTCTTCCTCCGCATCAGCTTCCCCATCAGCCACGAGCTCCTTTTGACTTCTCTTCACCAGTTGCAATAATCCGTAGAAGAGTGACAAAACTACGGCTATGATGGCCAGAAAGATGACAGCTTTCCCCGGATTTCCCTTCTGATTGTGTTCTGGAAAACTAAACCACGGCATCGTCGAATAGTAGAGATTGTTTCCCGTCAAATACGACCCCAAAAGATTCCACAGTCCATAAATCACTAGCCAGGGCATGAAAAAGGCGAGGAAACGAAACCAGTTGAATGTGTGCCGGTGCAGCAAGATTTCCGGAGCCCATAAAACCATGATAAAACCATGCACAAAACATTCCTGCCAATCGGATTCGTAATTTTGGCTTGCATATAAGAGCCCCCAGAATTCGATGAAGATCAGCAAGGTTTGCACCATATACAATTCTCGGAAGAGAGTGAGTGTGCAGGAGAAAGTTGAAGCCTGTTGAGGAGGTGAGAGCACTGTAGCTGAGTTTTCCTTCTTCATCGAATTCTTCTTCGCCGAAAGATGTTCTACATCTCTGTCTTCTCTCTGCAACGACACACCCTGCAAATGATTACCTTCTCTCTCCACCGACAAGCGAGTCTGCTGCTCTCTCTTCACCGAGACAAAAAAAGACATGATCCAGTAAGCCAAGGAGAGATAGATGTTGAGCTGCGTAAGATAAAAAAACGTGGCCTTCGCAAAAGTCCAACGAGAAACTCCGTATTTCTCGAAGTCTGGCCCTTTCTCCACGAAGGGGAATATGATCCATACATACAGGATTGCCATGAGACAGAAGATCATGCCCGTAAACCGGAGGGCTGTTGAAATGGTCAGAAGAAAACTGTGGCGCTGGCCGCCATGCGGATACGCAACATTGGAGATGCTTGTTTTGGGATCATCTAGAGGAATGTCGGAAAACAGACGGCGACGGCAGCAACCTGTTTTACTTTTATTTTCCGAAAATTTTTCGGACAAATCTGGGGTTGTTTTCATCAGATTAACGTTTCCAGGATGTGACATGTCAGGACTTAAATTATGGTGTGTCACTCTCGAATCTGAGTGGCCACTCACTTGCCGAAAACGTAACGCTTTGTGGATTTGAACGTCGACTCTCTGAGATTCTCTGAAAATATGCACTCCTGGCGATTTGAAGACTCACAATGAAATGAAAAACTGAATAGTGTAATTCGCGATTGAATCTTGGGGAATTACAAATTAGCTTCAGCAGCTCATCAGTCTTGGTTGTGTTCCGCTTGTCGTCTTTGATTGCTCTCGTTCAGTCGATTCTTGAATGGTCAGCGTCATGAGGGCTCTTACCCAGCGTCTTGTCAAAAGTTCAGCTTTTAACTGCTCCTTGCTCGCGCCATCTTGAACCATATCCCTCCTGAAGAATTAAATTGAGCTGGCCTTGCGCGTGATCATCAAGGATGAATGGAATCAGACTCAACTCAGAAGCTGAAGCTTCTCAATTACAGGAAGAATACCCTATCAACATCTCAAGTCGCAATTATGCGCCCAAATTTGCTCTCTACGTTTTCCGAGAATCACGCTTGACGATTGCTATTGCTTCAAAAGTTCCAAAATGCAATTCGTTCCCTCTCCAAATTCATGATCCACAAAAAACGCATCGAGGTCATCGGATTTCACGCCAAAGATCCGCGCTGTTCACGCCAGTACAGTCCGGCACAATTGAATCACGACACCCCGACATTGCAGACTCGCTACATTTTTTCCGAAAATTCCAGAGCGGCAATTTGACTGTATTTTGATTTTTTTCCGAGCGTGAAAGTGGCTGGGAGAGATTTTCGAACACGTCATTTAACACATTGCAATTCTTCACTGGCTGAGGTTTGGCTGAGGTCTTTATGAAAGAAAATATCGCTATTCCATCCGATACAGAAACGCTTTTCTTCACCTGGTTCTGAATTCACCTGATTCATCCTCTGTCAAAAAAATTCCAAAAGATGCTTAAACTATTCGCCAAAAGTCATAAAATGCAGTCTGTGCCAAAAATCGAATCAGTTTCAAACTCTCATTCTGTGAAAAACGACAAAAATGTTTTTAGGACTTATATGGAAAGACCCAATGGAAAGACCACGGGTATGCTTCTGATTGAATTCCTGAATCATATGCGTGATGGACTGCACGCTTGCTTTAACTTTGTCTTTGAAAAGAGACTTGGAAGTTGCTTTAACTTGGTCTTTGAAAAGAAAGCCACAATATGTGACACTGTCTGGAATTCAAGTATACTACTCGTGATGTGAGCCGAATAAATCTTCTTTCGATGTTTCAGATGTTTCAGAGCTTAAGTTAAGCCACCACACACAGGTGCAAAAATTTCAATTGACTGTCGTGACAGTGTCACAGTCAATCCTTGACTCAAGGCCCCTACTAGGCCTGTCACTCTGTCCGGTCAACCACCCTGCAGTCGGGTCCTCATGAGAGACGGTCAACCAACCTGCAATCGGGTTCCGCAAGAGTTTCAGGGAAGACGGTCAACCAACCTGCAATCTGGTTCAGCAAGATCCTCATGAAATACACAACGAAGGGACTTTTTGAGAGGTAAGGAATTCAAAACCTCTGCAACAAAGGTGGCGCAGTTGTGTCCGGGCTCATTACTCCGCCGTCCGTCATTAATCCGCCCCCCGCGAGTCGGGTCTTTCTCATTCCAAACCGATATCACGGCATCTCGTTCGGGATTTTTTCCGAAAGTGTATCCTTTTGAAGGAGTAAAGAAGACGCCTGGCTTATTCAAGTTATTGTTACCCGAAATTTCAGGAGCGATGTCAGGAGCGATGTTAGACACTTTTGAAATTGGTATGATGTCAGACATATGCTTGTTGAACAGTTTGTACGGCAACTTTTCCTCACGGATGCTCTTGATTTTATCCACAGCCAGCTTGCGTGTTTCGTGCGAAATTTCTAGCCAGTCGCTCGTCCACGTGAGTTTGTTCTGTAAGAGATAGGGACAGGATGCGAACTTGCAGTCGAAGATCTTATTACCATCGCCGATCTGGAATGGAATGCCGCTCCAAGGCACAGTCTTCATCGTATCAACTAGAAACTCTCCTCGAAGGCCTGTGCCTGGTCCCTCAGTCTTCTTGGCAGCCGCCCAAGTCGGCCACATCTCTGAGAAAGAGAGTCTCCTTTTCTCGAGTATCATGGAGCTGTTGTCTTCGTTTTTTGAAATGATATTTGAGTCTGATGATTCTGATCCTGGAGCAAGTCTAGGATCAGCCTTTTTGAAATTGGCACTGTCAAAGACGACAGGCTTCCTGACAGGCACGAGGAACTCTGTTCGGCTCATCTGGGGACTTTTTGTGTCAAAGCCAAAGACAATGTCATTATCGAAGGCAATACCCGCGGTCCCCGAAGCGCAGACTCGTTCCGCGTAGTCACAATCAACGAACTGCAACATCACGTGGAGAAAAGCTGAGACCTGCAATACGCGCAGGAAGTATCGCGACGATGTGCTGGCGTTATCTGTTCTTTGAACATCGAGCATGGTTGTTGGATCGAATTTGTTGCTAAATTTCTTTGCAGCGCCATCATGGACGCTACTTCTGAGAGTGAACCCGGAGTCTGCACCTAATGGCCAACAATCAGCATTCTTGTAGTACTCGCGCACTGTGAGCCCGCGACAATCATGTGAAACAGGAGAAACTGAGTTTGCGGATGAGACTGAGTTTGCGGACATTGAGTCCGACTTTGCGGATATTGAGTCCGACTTTGCAGATGAGGCATAATTTGTAGACATTGAGTCCGACTTCGCGGCGGATGAGACAGACTTAAAGTCTGTTCTGTTCTTGAGGACTGTAGAAGCTGCAAAACGCACTGCTGAAGAACGGAGACGGAGTTTCCGGCACAAAAAAACTGAGTTTGTGGATACAATGGCAGATCCTGATCTCTTTTGAATCGAATCCGACGTCTGCCCGGCTGATGCAATAACACCCAATGACGCAATAGCCGCAACCTGCATGAGCTCAGAGTCGTCTTCGATAACTTCCGTTGAGGATGGGAATATCTTCCAAATTTATTTTGGAGCTTAAACTCAGTTTCGATACTTTATCCAGTAAAACTTTCCTGGATCTTTTTTGTGAGTCGCAGAATCGTCGGTAAAACTTTGAATGAGAATCAGGAGAAAACAATTCCAAATCAAGATTGCGCCGAATATCTCTCTCCATGAAACCGCATACATCTTGACGAAACGCACCGCGCCAATCCTGACCCTTGTCAAATTCATCATCAGCATCATGAGAACCCTGATCCTTGTCAATGACTTCATCGAAATTCGAACACCAGAACGCAGATTGCTCAACACATCTGTTTTAATTTGCACAATGACACAAAAGAATATCTTCAGTTACGATGTCGTGGTGGCCGTGATGTCTCACTCACGACTCACGAATTAAAGTTAGCTCAGCTCAGCTCAGCTCATTACAAAGGAGACCCCTTACCACTTCACCAGTCCACCTGGAACTGGGGGGCGGTGAATCCTGTACACCCACAGTCTGCACTTTCACAATTCAGTTGCAGTTTCGAGCATCCGAGTTGTTCTTTCATGAGCACTCCCAGCCCCTTACCTCTACTATGCACAACAACAATAATCCTGGGAATACACTGGGGAGAGAAATCATTATCACACTCCTACTTCTCAAGAGTAGGCATCGCATCAAGCCATCTCCTAGTGAGACGGGATAGGACGTAGTCTAGTACAGAAAAAGAGATATAAGACGTCAATATCCAAAAGAAAAGGAAAACACTATCTGAAATATTCCTCATATGTTTAAGCCGCACAATGATCATGACGCACACCAGTTAGGGTTCCAAAGGCGTATACTTCTCGGAGTATACTCACGACCGGCACATTGCCAAAATAATAACTGGAATCCCTCCCAAATGACCGCCGACTTCAGGCCAGCTCAGAGCAATGCCATTATTCCTCTTCCTTGAATATGACGCCCCTTCCTCACAGTTGTGTCTTTCGCAGATATCCAGTCTCACCATCAAAATTTCACATCGCGCGTTCATTTCGCAGACACCCTTCACAAACGCAACAGACCCTGCTGCTGCACCATGCCCCGTAGCCATTGGCAACCAAGGAAGCCGAACTTATCAAAGTCAAGCCTTTTTCCTTTCGCAGAGGTTCCACCTGACGCCAGGAACCGCGTAAATATGCATACTTCTTTATCACCCCAATTTCGAGCGTAGTGTGAGAGACCGTTCCCCACCTCCTGATAACGACTCAAATCCGTCGCTTTACGGGAAGACTTTGGCGAGATTGCCTGCTTGAAAGTGCGCTAGGAGGGAGAGCAGCACAATCGTCAGACAATCATGTTTGGTCACGAAACGGGCAGACTCAATTGATTTCATACAACCTTCAACGTGGGAAGACACGAAGATGGCAAAATGCAGGCACATACCGGCCATTTGAAGAATCGAAATATTTCAATTAGGGGTACTCTCACACTTTACCCTCCTGAAGGCACCCCCCACACTAGGTGCCTTCAGGAGCAAATGTCCCTGGGTATTTTGGAAAATCCCTCCTTGAGCCAAAAGTTAGCCAAAAAAAAAAAAAAACAGAGAAGCAATGTGCTGTCTCGGTTCCATGTAGCCCATACCAAAAACGAAAAAAACATCGTCTCAATCACGAATCACGATGCCAAAAAATATAAACCGTGGTCTCAGACTCCTACGATCTGGACTTCTGGTTCTCTGAATTTCTCACAAATTACTCATCTCTCAGAGCAAGACTCACAAGCTCCGGTCTTGTGGTAATATAGCTTTCTCATAGAATTCTTCCCCTTTCTCATTAACTGATCATTGACATTGTCAAGCGCCCCTCTACTGCTTTCTTCTGATTAACTAATCGTATCAATATGCATTGCCATCGTGTCGTCCTCAATGACTCCCGGACGTTGACACTATGGCTCAGAGATTGGCTTAGACTTTTTTTTTCCAAAATTTAAAGCGCGAGACAAAGTTTCTTTATGTCCTGTGTATCACTTTACGTATCGACTTTCAATCCAAAAATTAGAATTTAGAATCAGCTTGAAGAAATTTCAATTGACGACTGACAACTGTCACGAATCCAATTGAATAGCAATTGTGACAACTTTCACGAAACATATACTGTCTCGAATCAGATCTGCACTATCTCATGCGGAATACCGGAGAATGTGACTACAGTAACTGTTACTACATTGAATGGAATCATGTTGAATGTGACTACATTGAATCATAATCGGCGCAATAATGCCGGTAAAAAAAAGAATCATAAGTCTCCAAAATTGTTGCCGCAATTGACATTGACATTTGCTCAGTAAAAAAAAAGAAGATCCCAAAATTGTGACTAATCGACTGATGAATCGTAAAATTACTGTCACTGTAGTCGTGAATACGTTAAAGTTTAACACACACTGAGCAAAAAGGAGAGACATAACTAATCCAAAATTGCAATCACAAAAATCATTCTGGCCTGCTAGCAAAAATATTCTGGCCTGGTAGGTTCTGGCCTAGTAACATATCGTCGCTAAACAAAAACATCGTCGTTAAACAAAAACTATCATCATCATCATCATCACGGGGTCGGTAAACAAAAATTACGATATCAAGAATTTTTTTTGTGAAGATTCAATTTACGCGAAATATATGCCGCCAGTCCTTCTTTGTTGTGCATTGGTAGGCTTCCCTGCGGGCTGAGCTCCACCTCCGAGTCCAGTGCCTCTTAGCAAAAAGGCTCTAGCACCAGAAGGCTTTACTGCGACTCCCGGTCTGGCGTGGATAAGCGGTTTTCTTTCTTCTCTCCTCTTTCTTTCCTCTCTCATCCTTTTTGCTTCTTCCATCATCTTTCTTGCTTGTTCTTTCATCTTTCTTTCTACTTCTTTCTGTCTTTCTTGTTCTTTCATCATTCTTTGTTGGGCTTGCACCAATTCTCTCTGTCTTTCTTGTTCTTTCATCATTCTTTGTTGGGCTTGCACCAATTCTCTCTGTCTTTCTTGTTCTTTCAGCATTCTTTGTTGGGCTTGCACCAATTCTCTCTGTCTTTCTTCTGCTTTCATCTTTCTTTCTGCTTCTCTCTGTCTTTCTTCTGCTTTCATCTGTTTTTTCCCAAAACTCAGTTCCCAAATCCCATGCTTGGAGTTCCTTTCTTGTCTCATCTCTGATGCGTCGAGAGGATCCAGATTAGGGTACCAGAAACTCTTTCCATGCATTCCCTTTGGCACAACCATTCCTGTCTTACCTTTGACAACCCATCCGAGACCCCTGCTTCTTTCGAATCTTTGATGTTCTTGCACAGTCCGAATTCTTTCTGCGCCAAAGTGTTTGGCCTTTTCATCAAAACTAACTTGCTTTTTTTTCATGGCGTTCTTCGTTTTCGTCTCATCCTTGCTTCTGATTGCCACATCATTAGTGCCTTTGTTTGTAGCATCACCAAGGACATTTCTGTGACCGAGTGTTGGTTGTGCGGCAGGACCTCCGCTGTAGTTGTTTGAGTTGTTTTGGGCTAGATATGTGGCTAGACTTTCGTGCAGGGTTCCCAAAGTATGATTTGTAGGTGGCAGTTCACTCATTTCTACTTCGTGTGGGTTGCCCAAATTATGATTTGTAGGCGTCTGAACCGCTGGAGCCGTTACCTTCGGCGAGGGCTTCGGCGACCGGCGAGCGTCACGAACCCACTGGCCGAACATCATGTGCCACACGACACCGTCGGCGTCCACCTTCACATTCGGGTTCAGTCCACCGAAGTCGCTTGGAGGAGTTCCTCCCATCACTGATGGCATCACTGATCCCATCACAACACGCGACATCATGTTTCTTACCGCGGACATTGTTTTGATTTTGTTTGAACTTAGTAAAACTAACTTCTTTCTTGAGAACTATTTATAGCGTTTGAATCTAACTTTCTTAGACTTTCTAGACTATTTCAGACAACTTAATGACTTTGGAACTTGACTCTTCGAATCTAGACGGGTTGAGCAATGAGCTTGACTTTGGAGCGTGACAAAAGTATCTAGAAGATTTGACTTTGGAACTTGACTATTTTAGAAGATTTGACTTGGAACCTGGAATGAATTGAAGAAATCATGGAATTCGAGTTGTTAAATGGAGAAAAATCAAATTATTGGGTAAAATTTTTTGATACACATCCTGACAAGGGAGATCCTGACATTGGAAAAAAGCTCTCGAATCGCAAAAACTGACCGTCGGTCGATTCCTGACATGGAGAAAAGCTCTCCTATCGCAAAAACTGAGCGCTCATCGATTCCTGACATGGGCAAAAAGCTCTCGAATGATAGACATAGGAGCTAAGCTTCATATCAAAAAAATTTACAAAACAATCCTGACGATGAATGACATCACCTAACAAATGACTTGATCATGACATCAAACAAAAAAAATTATATCCTGCAATACAGATACATCATACCTTATCAAACAAGACAGTATCACTACACAATCAGAAAATATGACATGAATGGACGAGTTAACTTACGTAACAACAACCATGTGTCTGATGTCTCTCTCTCGATCTGATTCCCTGTGTGCATTGATATTTTGCTCGAGTCCGTGATTCTGAGTTTGATGAATGAGATTCGGAGATGAGGAATTAGGAGTGGATAACTGTCCCATGTATTCCATGCATGATGAATGGCTTTTCCATGTATTCCACGCGTGATTACTTATGAGTTTCCCAGTCGTGTCTTCCGTGCTATGCATGGTTACTGATGATAAGTGTCCCAATTATGTACTCCGTGCCAACAGCTCGCTTCATATCATGCGTTGCCCCCAATTGATTTCGATAAATTTAATTCAATTTGGATTCGTGTCAGTGACGTGGTATGTCAATGAATCGCGCTCACTCAAATGTGGTGAGATACAATTGCAATCGTACTCTATGCCGTGCATATCCATCGCCTGTTGCTGAAAAGTTGACACTGAATAATGAAGAAAAGAAACTCACTGACACTGAACAACACAGCAAAGAAAAAAAAAGCAAAAAGCCGAGCCTAAGATATGCTTTCCTACAAGAATTTACTTTCGCCGCGGTGAAATGCTCTGAATGACTTGCTTTCTTTTCAAAAGTCGTCGTTTTGTGCTGTATTTACTATTGGTTTGTAGTGCGTCATTTTATTAACATTATCGCTCCTGCAAAAAAAAAAAATCTTGTCGATATCATGTCACGGAAGAACAACTCATAAACAGGCTGTGTTTAAAGACTTCAAAAGTCCAAGGTTTAAGATCCAACAACTTCAACTCAAGGAGTTTTTTTTCCACTCCAATACCAGAGCCCTCTAGAAACTATAATAATAACGCAAAAGTTAACGTGATACCAATTGAGTGTCTTTTCCACTCCAGATGAGGCCGGGAATCTATATCTGATCACCTCTCTGTCAGATCGCCTCAAACTTTGATAGATTGAAATGGAAACGATGCGCGTATGCTCGGATAGCAAAATACCAAAATGACGATGAAGATCAAGGATAATTTCTAGACTTAGACAAAAGATTCTGACGAATTGAAACTCTGAATCAATCGAAGACAAAAGGCTGAAAAAAGTCGCTGCTCTGAAAACTCGATAGGAAATCTGATCCAAAAACTCGATAGGAAATCTGATCCAAAAACTGAATAGGAACCCTGTAACCATATCTGCAAACTGTGAATGGATTCTGTTTAAATTTTGGGATTCTATTGCGCTCACACTACCCATATGATCAAAAAAACGAAGTCTGCCCACAATGATAACGGTTACAAAATCTCGAAAATAAAAATCTTCTCAAACATAAAAGTCGCCATCTAAAGACTCAAGTTCTATAGATTCTCTATCGTGTTGTCGTCCAGTTCGAGACGGACCGTCAGTTTGAGACGGACCGTCAGTTCGAGACGGACCTGAGTCAGGAGTGATGAAGAACATACCATCAAGGCACTGGAAAACAAGCGAAAAGCAATGAAGGACGTCTTTCTTCACCCCTGAGACAACTTTCTTAGGTGACTTTTTCTCTTTTTTGCTCTTTGCATTCGTCTTAGCTTGCTGAGCTGATTTTTTCTGGATTGAATTTCTCTGAGCTGATTTTTTCGGAACTGAATTCGTCTGAGCATCCTTTTGTGATTGAAGAAAGCGAGCTTTTTGAGCTGCATTTTCTACTTGATCTATTGCCTTCCGCCATCTCTCCTGCATGTAGGCTCGGACTTCATTTTTGTGCCTTTCAAGCTCCTCGTCGGTGAACTCTCGAAACCACTGATTCTGAATCTGATTCTGATTCTTCTCTGATTCAGTTACACTCCCACTACCTTGGTCTTTAGTTGACTCTGAATCTTTTGGAGCGCGGGGCAGCGGCTCTATCTGAGCCTTCCGAGGCTGTATCTGAAGCAACTGCAGCAGATTTTGATTCTGCGGCTTCGTTTCTCCGGCTGGTATCTGCCGATTCTGATTCTGCGGCTTCGTTTCCCCAGAACTTGTCTGATGATTCTCATTACCATGAAGTTTCGTATTACCTTTCCCAACCGCATCGAATGTCAGTGTTGAAACTCCTTTGGCATCATCATCAGCATTATCATCAAACCTGGGCTCGCCAGAAGCTCCTTTGACTTGAAGTTGAGTCTCATGATCATCCACTAAATTGTTGAACAGTGGCGGCGCTTGTTGATAATTGGCCACGGGACGCATGAAGGGATCACACTCCCAACGTCGCTTTGCATGATTAAACTGCGGCCCACGAGTTGACTCATCTCCGTTCGTCTTGACGTTGGCGTTTTTCCATTCTGAATCAGATTCAGGTGCTGCTTCGTTCTTCTTACTATCCGGGTTATTGGCGTTTCTGCGGGCTGAGGTCCGCTCGACTCCGGATAAACGGACCCACTTGAGCGCAGAGACGACCACTTTGAGTTGAGGGCAAAGACGACTCACAACTGCTGGAGCAATAATGAGGACAAAAAGTCTTATTCGCATTTTGTGACTCGTTGCCATAGTTTCAGAGGAAAAATTGAAAATAGAAGAAGAAAACCAAAATAGTTGAAAACAAATAAAAGGAAAATGTGGAAGAAGTTCAGACTCAATAGAATCAGTATTCAGTGATGAGGAGACTCAAAAGAAGATCTCTGATTTTATCACAAATGCCAAAAGAGAAGCCGTTAACTTTCACAATCTGTTTGCAGTCGCTGGGTTTCTTTGATGGTTCAACACTGAGTTTCTTTGTTGGTTCAATGTTGCAACTTCGAAGCTGGACTTTGAATTTTGATAAAGGATCGTGGATATCATCAGTGTGCCTTGCGAGTAAGTATCTCGGATCATTGTGTCTTGCGTGGGATCTTGGATCATTGTGCCTTGCGTGGGGTTTTGGATATCATCAGTCACGTGTGTCTTGCGTGGGCTCGTGGATCAGTGTGTGACTGTATACTACCATCTTGCTTGACAATGTAACAACTTGTCTGCAAACACAGCAGGCCTGGTTGTCTGCAGACGCATCTTGGATCATATGACTTTCTGAATGATACAGCTTGGATCATATGGCCTTTTAAACGAGGCAACTTGACGAAAAAACTACCAGCAAAATAAATAAACTCGCTGCCAAGGAGGCATATTAGACCCATAGTAGGCCGCTGCCTTCCCAAGCCGAATTCAAAATTGTTTTTTCTTTTTTTCTGAATCAAAAATCGCAAAAAAAATCCAACAAAATTAAATCATTTGCCCACCTGAATTGATAGGCACCACACGTTTTTCGCTCTCAAATGGCAAAAATATTGCAACTCAGAACAAACTTCGCGCCTCGCAACAAGAAATTTAATTCCAAAAGAAATGAATCATTTGCCCACCTAAATTGGTGAGCACCACACTCACATCCACCAAAAACCTAAATCCTGATATCTTAAAAGTTAAAAATGACTCCGACAATGGGGAGTTTACTCACGAGGGAATATCTCTAAGTTTTTAATTAAATTTACTACCGTAACTACCGTCAAGTTTTTAATTGTAAACTGTTACTACCGCGAAATCTTAAATTTACTACCGTAACTACGGTCTTATAACTAGTCTACGGTCTGACTGAGTCATGATGTAAGTACGTCCTAGGCTTGTTGTTCACAAAAGGCATATTGCTTCGTGTTGTACTACCGTAGAGATATCAGACTCCGTCTTGTACTACCGCAGAGAGTAACTTAGACTACGGTCTGATTAGACTGCCGCTCACACATATTCCGACGTATTTATCGTCGTTCCGAATGGGGAGCTCTCTTTTTTCTCACGCAATAAAATCACAGCAACAATAACTGTCACTGACAGTTACAGAAATAAAACAGCTATATTCCACAATTATTACGAGTAACAATTTGCAAAACACAAACATAATAGCGCTGCGACTGCAGGCAATAGCGCTGCGACTACAGGCACGTAACAAGCAACTGCTTCATCATCATCATCCAAGCAACTGCTTCAGAAATATTCTCTATCAGTATACCCAACAGAAAAAAATACTGTATACCTACTACCTAACAGAAAAAAGAAACACACACTCCTACCTCACCTCTACATTTTTTCAGAAACAATAAACTCGACAGGCACTCCTGTCGCTGGTTCTCTTCGATTGTATAGATTTTTTAGAAACAATAAAATCAGTTTAGAAATTAGAAACAGTAAAATGAGAAGTAACTCATTAGAAACAGTAAAGTCAACAAATACATGTGACTCTCCTTTTCGCCTTATCCTCATCTCTTCTGCACTTTTTTCTCCCAGTCAGTTTTCTGTTCTTCAGGCATCGTTCTTCGTTACTTCAGAGGCGGCGCCGTCCTTCGTTACTTCATCATCATCCTTTTGAGTTTCATCCACCTTCACATCCACAGTTGGTATATTTTTTTCCTCCTCCGCATCCGGTTCAACGCCTTCTTCTGGAGTGACAGACTGCAACTCCTTCCGCAACGCGTCTACATCGGGGAACGGTTTGAAACATTTTTTATACAGACCATTGGCCATGCTTGACAGGACCATTCCCACGACTGTACCGACTGCCATGCCACCCACTCCAGCGGCAAGAACCCTGGCGCCATTGGTAAATGTATTAGCAGCATTAGCAGCAGTTTTTAAAGCCTTGTCCCCAATACCCAGAAGCTTCTTTGTCTGAAAGATTCTTTTGTGTAGCATTTGACTACTTTCTGTGATCCCCAATGCCGTGACAAAAGAGCCCCCATACTCTGCTAGTTTTGCCAAATGCGGGTGTGTCACTGGATTCAGGAGATATCCGCCAATCTGCCCGAGGGTTAAGACTACCCCCTCGAAAACCTTTTTTGCCACCTTTTTCGCCTTGTTTGAGACGCTTTTCACTCTCTCCTTCACACTCTTCTTCACTCTGGACAAAAATTCTCGGGTCTTTGGGAAATATCTTCGACGAGTAGCTGTTTCTGGTGTCTTTTCAGTTCGACGAGTAGGCTGCGTTGTTTCTGGTGTCTTTTCAGGTTTTTGGGCCAATAGAGGAATACTTTTTTGCTTTGTTTTTTGTGTTTCTGCAGGTGTCGTTAGTTCTCCAGCACCATTTGCGCTGGTTTCTCCAGCACCATTTGCACTTGTTTCTCCAGCACCATTTGGGCTTGTTTCTCCAGCACCATTTGCACTTGTTTCTCCAACACTTGGCTTTTTGTCATCGATTACCATTTCCACGCTTTTTACTTTACCACCACAACCATCAGGATCTGTTTCTTCGGTTTGCCTGAGAGTGACATCGACGCCATCTATTTTGGCTTTGACTTCTTTCACAAATGCGTTGTGTTTTCCTATCCTCCTTGTTTCATTGACTCCTTCTAGTATACCGAGTGTAACTCCCGACAACAAGCCACCGATCACGCCACTCGCGGCACCCGCGGCCATTCCCCAGGGTCCACCGAGCGCACCAGTGGCGGCGCCTCCCAATATACCACCCGTCACACTTCCACCGATTTTCGTGATCACCGTGAAAGCGACCTTAGTTGCCACCCGCGCGACACCCCGTCTTCCGTTTACACACTTGAGACTCTTTAGCTTCTTGATTGTCTCTTCTCTGGTGGGCTCTTTATTGGTAGACTGGTCATCACCATCTGCTACACCCTCATTGACATCGTCCTTCTTCATTTGATTCCTCAACTTATTTATAATATTTTTCGGATTGAAACTTGACCACCAACGTCGACGTGGCTCTATTTTTTTGTCGGACTTGCCTGCTGTTGCACCAGTATTAGACTTGGCAGTATCGCCATCTGGTCCCTCACTGACATCATCCTTTTTCATTTGTGCATCACCATCTGGTCCCTCATTCTTTTGTTTCCTCCACTTATTTATAATATTTTTCGGATTGAAACTTGACCACCAACGTCGATCTCGCTTGTCGACTGCTGTTTTACTATCAGACTCGGCACTATTACTTTTGGGCTTGATGAGATTCCCGTCAACTCCAAACACAGTTTTCTGTTGTCCAAACAACGTGATGACGGTCACGCCCATCATCAGATGGCATTTTTTCAGATTGTTGGTTGGCATTTTTTTCAGATCCTATATAGTTCCTATCTAAGAAACAACAACAACAAGAAAAGTTTTAATGAAAAAAAAATCCGAAGATCAATATAGTTAGGAGTAATGAAGAAAAGTCCGAAAATCTTAGAAATAAGTAAATTTTGCAGAACTAATGGCAGAAAGATTAAGAACCTCGAAAATTTCGAATAGAATCAAAAATACACAGTTACTCACTGAGCTGGAAAGTAATACTGAGCTGGGAGTCGAAAGTTGTCGAATGATTGGGATTTTTGAATTGAAATTAGTGAAGGAGATTCTGCTTCTTGTCATTCCCATGGGGGAGCACACCTGACAGGAGATTCTTGAATCTTGAGTGACAGTCTTCTAACTTTAAGTTCTTGTCAGCAGCCATTTTCATGGGGACGAAATTTGCTTGACAGATTGAAAAATTGCTTGACGAGATTCCTGACGGATGCAAAACCGAATTACTTGACGAGATTCCTGACGGATGCAAAACCGATTTGCTTGACGAGATTTGCCTGACGGATGGTAAACCGATTTGCTTGACAAGTTTTACCTGCCGTATGGTAAACCGATTTGCTTGACAAGTTTTACCTGCCGTATGGTAAACCGATTTGCTTGACGAGATTCCTGACGGATGCAAAACGAATTTGAGCTACTTGAAATTTCATACCATTATCACGACAAAATAATTCGGAAAAATCAAAGAAAAAAAAATCATTTGCCCACTCGAATCGATAAAAATCACAATCACGACACGCTCTTCGCTCTGAATCGAATAGTTCGGAATTCAAATTGCCAACTTAAACCGTACGGTGCTGCCCGCGGCGCCGACGCTTTTGTGCACGCCAGGTTTGAGTGCCTCAGTGACGTCTTCGCTTTCGAAATTCGGTAGTCGAATCGATTAGCCAATGCCAGGCAATTGTCAGACATACAGAAGATTCAGGAAAAGAAACTTTCACCAACACATCTAGTTTTTTAATTGGAGAAAAATAAATCACTTGCCCACCAAAATCAATGAGAACCACATATACACAACAGCTAGCTCACAAATTCAATGCCGCGGCAAAACAAGAAATTGAAGAGTCACACTTCAAAAACACTAATTAATTGCCATGCCATGGTATGCACTCTATTTAGCAACTAAATTATTAGAAGCGGCGTCCTCACTCAGTAGGACTGGCGTGTCCGCCGCCAAATTCCAGTAAATAACGCTTCTACGGTCTACCTCGTCTGGCAACGCTAGTAGATTACGATACTAAAAAGTCTAATAGCTTCGCCTGGACCTTTTACCCTGCACGAACCGTGACGGCTAAATGAAGAAATGAGGAAAAAATGAGGAAAAAAAGGAAGAGAGAAGAGACTCAGAGAGACGCGAGACCGATCTTTCGAAGATTCTTCCCAGTCTTTCAAAATGGGAAAAGCCGCGCAACCAGGCTTTCAAAAAGGCAAGAGCCGCACACTCTGAAGTCTTTTAAGTTCTACTTCAAAAATTAGTTATTCGCAAAATAATAATTCAAGCCGCATGGAGAAAAATAAATCACTTGCGCACCAAAATACATAGACAAACCGTTTGAAACGCTGACGCCGAAATCCGATGCCTTAAAACTGAGTCTGAAGTTTGCTGGGGGCGTACTCGAAATTTGATGCCTCAAAAATTAAAGCTTTAACAAGACCGAGCGGTCCCATGATCATGTATACTCAGACTGAGTCCTTCAATATCTTGAGGCCGGCGCTGAACACTGAACTTGATTGAAATCCTGCACACAGTTTTCGCTTTTTCCGTCAAAGAAAATACTCATATTCAAATTTCGTCACGCTTCACTTAACGTCGACAATACATTGACAAAATTGTGATAATTTAGATAATAATTGCAACGAGAGAAATCATAACCGAACAGACTAATCGAAAACATTTAAACACGCTCAGCACTGTCACAGCAATAACAGCTCCCACAGGGGGACCCACTGGAAAGCCAAAATTGAACTTTAAATTCAAACTCCAAAACTGTTACTGCCCCGCTATTCTAGGCCCGATTCGAATTCAATCGGCATCACTGCATCAGAGCAGCATCAGAGGTAGAAATCTACGTCTCGAATAGGACTACCTAGCAGTGACTGGCCTAGCTGAGACTCAAGGCAATTGAACTACAATACACAAGGGGTGACTACCAAAAGACATCTCAACAGTTAACGTTCAAACTTTCCTAATTGATTCCAAAAAAAAATAAATCAAAATTGTATACAGAAGAGGGAATATATCTCTAGGAATATATCTCTAAACTTCGCACGAAACTACCGATAAACTTAGTCTTGTTACCGATAAACTTAGTCTCACTACCATAACTTAGTTACAACTAACTATGGTCTGACTGATAAATTTGCTATACGTCCTTACTGATAACGCTATTATACGTCCTTGCTGTTCACAAAAGGCACTCATCATCATCATCATCATATGCACAAAAGGCACTCAATAACCACGTTTACATCTTTCTTTTCACAAAAGCCACTACGTCTTTTCCTACGGTCTCATTGTTGTTCATCACTACGTCTTTTCCTACGGTCTCATTGTTGTTCACTACGTCTTTCTAAGACTTTCTGATACATCGGTCTCATTGTTGTTCACTACGTCTTTCTAAGACTTTCTGATACATCGGTCTGACTGTCGTTCACTACGTCTTGCCGATAGTTGACTACGTCTTTTCCATACAATAGATTTCTAACACAATAAAATCACAACAACAATAACGACTGTAGCTATACGTTTAACGTAACGTTACGTACGTAGCAATCATATACTATATAGTAAATTACAAGCAGAAGCGCGCGCCATAAGGCGCGCGCTGCTTGGTTTGGCCCGGGCGTGATGGCATTCTTGCCGGCGCCAGTACGCGCGCCGTACGGCGCGCGTGGCGGCTGTCGAATCATCGTGGGCGCTCGGTGCGCCGGTTCCGGTTCAACTGGGAACGTTATGCAGCTGGCGCCAGTACGCGCGCCGTACGGCGCGCGTGGCGGCTGTCGAA
>Ga0099797_100652_pt1 | contig 21572 bp, 10 predicted proteins | sample Uncmet_Sort48C_1_FD_89871 | JGI IMG/M metagenome (GOLD analysis project Ga0099797, IMG submission 89871) | Marine eukaryotic communities from CALCOFI LINE 67, Pacific Ocean - C012_Sort48C_1 | ecosystem: Environmental > Aquatic > Marine > Oceanic | place: Pacific Ocean: Monterey Bay | collected...
CAACAATGACCAAACCAACAGCAGATGAAGGACACAATACAACTCAATTCCAAGAGATAAATGTGAAATTTTAAAAAAGTTAACTTGTAAAAGTTTAATAAAGTATTTAATAAACCTTTACAAGTTAACTTTTTTAAAATATCTTTTATATTGAATACAACTGTTTGAAAATTGTATGTCCTCATAGATTGAGGTGTAAGTAAGATAATGAATTCTTGTCTAGAGAAGAAGACATGCACAAATAATAATAATAATAATAATAATAACAATAATAATATAATAATATAATAATAATAATAATAAATATAATAATAATAATAACGGCAATGAAGTTTCATTTTTATAATATTATAATAATAAAAAATAATATTAATATTATAAAAAAAAATGCTGTTGTTGTATTATACCAAAAAAGGCCCGGTGCCAAAAAGTGCAAGAGGTACGAATCTATCTCCTATCGCATAGGCTAGAAATAGCATTATAAAACCTTAAAATACCCTTGATTTTACTCGAAATAGAAGCTACACAGCACTAAATCTACCTCTCTGGCTCGACTCTTCGCTTCGCGAAGACGGAGTACTGATGGTAAGCGAAGAGGCGAGGGTCTCGACTAGGTATAGTATATAGTATTATTATATTAATTTATTATTATTATTATTATATTATTTATAACGTATTACTATTATTATTATTTATTTTATTATTATTATTATTTCAATTATTTATTATTATTTATAATAATAAAATAATAAAATATTATTATTGGCATTTATTTTTTTGCTATAAAAATTAGTATTCTAACAGGTGCACAGAGGCGAGGAAAAATAATAATAATAAATTAAATATTTTTTACTAATTTTTCACAATGCTATGTGCAGCGTAATATTCTGGATATTTTTTTGCTGCAAAAAAAAATGCCAGGCTGATAATATCGACTATGGGCAATACGTTCCAGGCTCTGGTCTCCATATTTGCTCCGGTAAATATCGATCGTCAAGGTTTCTCCCACTTGCCACTTCAAACTTGCTGACAAAGGCTTTTCTATCAAATGTATCTTTTGAATATGTTTGACCATAACGCAAACGAAAATTAGAATCCATTAATTCATCCAAATTTCCGTTATAATGTCCACCTTTCTCCTTCAATAAACGAACGATTTCATGTCCAATATCACCGCGGTTGATGGCTAAGCAACAATCCATAGCCGTCCAGTTATCATGGTTTGTTACATTTAGCATACTGCTATTGCATTGGGGATGATTCAACAATAATTTTAATATATCTGTACTTTTCTGATTAAAATTTGCTGCATAAGCTACGGGATTACCTCCAGTACGCCTATCACCCTTCGCAAGGCTGATGGTAGGCAAGGTTAACAAATATTGAACGACATCAACATGCTCCTTTCTTACAGCATTTATTAATCCGGTAAAACCCACTCTGTCATACCTATTCACGTCACTCACCATGCCTGATTCAATGAAAAGTTGAGCATGTTTTCGTTTCCCCTTTTCACATGCACTAACGAATGGATCACAATCTGGGTCACGTTTCTTGTATCTAGCATAAACCTTTTCAGCTTCTTCCTGATCTTTTTTGTTAGGAAGATAACCAAGTTTCCTCGCTTCCTCTGGTGTTGATATGCAAATAGTCTCCATCATATCTGTTGGAAACCCTTCGCTTTTCAAAAAAGATACGCATTGCTTTGACATTTGATTAGTAATTTCTTTTCTCCGTTTATATTCTTCATTGCATTCTCCTTTATGTGTTCGCCAATGCTTCCTTTGACACTCTTTTGAACAGTAATATGTTTTCAAGCATCTAGTACATTTAAATAATTGATTCCATACAAGTATTCTATCTGCGCGTTCCAGTATACGATTCACCAGCCCACATGTACTGCATTGAGGCAAATGTTTAAATTCTGGAAGATTTGCATCCACTTCTCGTTTTGAAAATCTAGAATATTCCGACCCTTTTAGTAACTTGTTCTCTTCGTATTTATAATTATCTATCCCAGGTGTGTCACCAGTAACCCACATGCCACCTCTACCGCTGCCATTACCTAAATAAACATCTCCTAAGACTAACCTGGGATCTGGAAAATCCACACATGCTTTGGAATGGTCTAATTCAGAAACGACTCCTGGTAAATCATGCGTTTCTGGTTTATTGATTGACAGTTGAAAATGTACATGTGAAGGCCAATTCCCATTCTCATCGCGATCTCCCATGTATCCAATAATTTCACCCTTCTTCACTGTCTGGCCAATATAACAATTTTCAATAGATTTCTTGGACAAATGTCCATACAATGAATAAAAGGTTGCAGTTGCATTGGTATCAATACTGCTGTAATCACGAATGCTTTGACTCGTAATTATAACGTACCCATAGTCTCCTTTGGGTTCGTTGTAGCCAAAATGTAAGATTTCACAGTCACAAAAGGCATATATCTTTGTATTGACTGGTCCGCCTATATCAACACCCATATGAATTTCTCGTTTACCTTGGTATCCACCAACTGTGTTATTTGTGTCGTTAAATAAATCGGTTTCATACATATTGCGCCTTCGTTCATTATATTTACCAATATCATATAACGCATCTTTTGATGCTGCACTTTCACTATCCCCTTTCGTGAAATCTCGTACAATTGCCCCATTCTTTGGTATTTTTACTATTGGTCCAAATAAGTTATTTTCACTACCTGCTTTCAATAACTTACGCCAGCGACAAATATCCAAGCTTCCATTACCTTCTACGTCAATGCCTCGAACGTAATACGGGTTCAATTCTACCCACGCTGTTCGTTTCATTTTATCCTCTACGTATATGCATATATATATATAAAATGATACCTTTCCCACCTTCTAAATCTTACTTCGCGCTTACTTCGTGTTGTTGAAGATGATGATTTTTTTAGTTGTTTCTGCAAAAAAAATTTATTAAATAATAATAATAATAATAATAATAAATAATAATAATATATTTCCAAAGTGAGGCTTCTTATAACACATTGTTATTAGTATTATTTTCTGATTGTACACATTAACTACAACAAACTTTCCTATCAAACACTACGACAAAACCAAAAAATAGCATTACATAGCATTGCTCCTTTCGCAACAATTTCGATACTAATAATCTGAAATCTCACTTTTTTCTTCTATCTTCTTCTTTTGATATATCAATATATTGCAACAAACCTCATGCAAGAAAGTGGGATGGTTTACTGTTTTTCTTTCTTTACCTGCTTTTAAACGAACCATGTTGTAATAAAAGTGGTTGAAGATGTCTACTAGATTTAAACAGTTCCATTCAAACAATACGTCATTTATCGTTGATATTTTTTTCCAACCAGTACGTTCATTACTAGGCCCATGTAAAGCGTTAAAGTACATCGTTGAAGATTTTAGTAGTAACTCGAACCGGAGTGATGATATAGATGACATAACACTGACTTCTTCATCGTTAGTATTTATTCAATCTATAAGAGCAAAGCATGAATCGTGTCGATTATTAATGGATGCTTGTATGATGATGGAACAACATATTGGCTGTGGTTATACGTACATGCTGACATTTTCTGGTAACCTATTAATTGTACTTTACAAATTATTAGAGCAAAAGATATTTTTATTTGAAGTTGGTAATGTTATATCTTTGATTCGTGAAGATTGTAAAAAAATAATTGAGGCAATAAAAGTTCCCGTAGCTACAATGATATCAGACGATTTTGACAACAACACGAATAAAACTCACAAAATTTTAGTAAATAGGCTGTCAAATCGAGATAAATACAGCAGTGGACACAATGTAATGATTGTGAAAAAATTAGTCAGCCAAACACTTGATTTATTATCGTTGTGCGACAGCAGCAACAACAACAAGCCAATAACAATAAATGGAATACGAAAGCGAATACAAATAGTCACACTTGGAGGAAAATACGTTGAAAAATCGTCTATATCATATGGCGTAATGGTTCCAATGTCACCACAGAATTTTTTTCATTGGATGACAGAATATAAATCTTCCTTTGAAAATGGTAAAATATATCGTGCTGGTATAGTGAAAGGTGACGATGTATTACATATGCCTGTTGCTGCTGATAATGTCCAATTAAATAAAAACGACGAGATTTATCTAGATATCGATGCATCATACCTAGACTTTGTCAACAAACAGAACTGCCAGAAGCATGCGAAGTACGCGCATTTAATTCAGCATCTAAAAAGACTAAATGTACATATTTTGTTTACAACAGGAAATAACAACATGGATAAACAATTTTTATCATTATGTAAAAAAAATAAAATTATTGTATTGAATAATTTATCATCAATTGACGTAGAAAAAATAGCCCTGCTTGTTGATGGGTCGGTAACGCCATCAATTATGCAATTATCAAATGAAAGTATAGGTTGTAAAACAATTAATATATCACCTGTAGATACTGGATGGATGGATTCTACCGATGCAATTTATACCACTGCAAAAATGAACTCAAAAAGTACAAATTCACGGGAATCTGTTTCGTATTTACATATTCAAATTGTATTGCCTGAAAAAAATTGCACATTTGAAAAAACACCCATATCTATCGTCTTATTCCACTCCATTTATGTCATGTGCAAAGACATGGAAATATTGTTTTGGAACATGCTTTTTCGTAATTACAACACATTAATATCACAACATGCTTTGCCTGGTAAAGGTTATACAGAAGTATGCTTGTACCATGTTTTAAAATTAAAATCAAAACTATATCAAAATGCTTATCAACAACAACAACAACAGCAGCAACAACATAATCAAAAGAAGAAACAATATAACGACGACAATGCATTATTAGTTAAAAGTTTTATTTATAATGAAGTTGCAACTATTTTTCAATCGCAATATTTGAAAGTATTAGAAAATTGTGGAGAAACGTTCGAAAATTCATTATTAGATTTTGCAGAAAAACTTGAACTTGTAAAGAAAACAGTACTACCATCAACATGCATGAACGAGAATGGCGATGATATACATTTAAATTCAATCAATTGTGATAAATTTAACATCTATACGAATAGCGAAATGGTTTTTCATAAACAAAGGCAAAAACAAGAAATGTTCGACGGTAGCTGTGTTTATGATTGTTACATGTCCAAGGTAGATGGTTTGAGTAAAGGCTTTGAGACGTGTTTATTAATTATGAAATGTGACACAATAATTATGAATTCGTAAGATAAAACAAATATACATCTCTAGACTAAGCTAATGCCTGCAGACGACCAACAACAAGTTTCAGTTCTTGGCTACGATTTAATAACACGTAAAGTAAAAACTATAAAATAATACTTGTATCTATATCTATCTATCTATATATTTTAAATTAATAAAATAATACATTTTGAATACACAGGTGTATGACATATATATCTGGTATTCTATAGGATACCTCAAAATGTCCTGATTTTGGACGTAATACGTCCATTTTCCATGCTATTTACCTGCTATTATTGTGTCCTATTTTTGGACTTTTTTTTTTTCAAAAAAACCCATTATAATACACTTTAGCGAAAAAAAGTTGGACATTTGTACTTGATTGTATTCTCGTGGTAAATATTCTATCAAAATGCCATATATTTATCGTATTAGTATTGATATTAATTTCCGGTACAAAATTATAGTACACTTTGTGCAACTTCCTATGTCTGCTACTGGGACCCATACTTGTGTCAGTGTATATAATTTATACAAATATATTTCTATATATAAAAGTTTTAAAATTATACTTATATTTTATTTATAATGACATATTTATACTGTCTATATGTAAGACCCCTACTTTTTTAATATTCTGTTTCTACTACACACGCGGTGTTGTGAAATTATAAGGTCCATTTTTTTTTTTAAAAAAAAAAAAAAAATTTTTTTTTTTTTGGATTTTTTGCATATGCACGTGCATTTATTCGATTAAATCGATGATATCGAACAAATGCAATATCATCAAGGTTGGCAGAGAAATCCAGGGAAGGACGAAGCATTGAAAGTGATAACACCAAATTGCGAATGGAGTCTAAGTTTATTATATTGCAATGGATCGTAGCGATGGATATCTTCATATATTCATTATCTATCCCATATTTCCCATCCATTTTGGTAGAATTTGAAGGGCAGGATAATGGAACTATCTATTTTGGAGTAAGTCAAAGTGTTGGAAATGGTTTAGCAATGTTTGCTGGTATTGTTGCGGGGTATTTATCCGATCTGTATGGTAGAAAGGTTGCGGTTTTTATTTCACAGTTACATGCTGGAATTTGTTGTTTATTTATATCAACTGGAATGTATTTAAATAAAACAACAAATATGTCAATATATTTTCTCTTAGGTGGCTACACGTTACGCAAGATGAACCGCACTTCATCGATAATGACTGCATATACAATTGATGTAACACCAATCAAAGATAGGCATAAACAAATATCACGTTTAGATGGTGTAGTTGGCATTGCATTTGCTTGTGGACCGGCAGTTGTTGGGTTTTTATCGACGTTGGTACAAAGAGAAATAATTTTTATAATTGGTAGTGCTATTAGTTTCTTCAATGCCTTTCTAGCACTTTATTATTTAATTTCCATATCTAATGATAAAAATGACAAGAATACTAAACAAAGTTCGTCATCATCTTCGGTTTCATGGAAATCAATAAAAGCAGTAATATTTCATAAACAACTGATAAATATATTTGTTGTTTTTTTCCTTGGCTGTACAGGACAATTTTGTTACATTTCTACCATTGGTGTGGTTGCACCGTCACGATTTGGCATTAAAGGTACCAATTATGGTTACATGGTTTCATATTTCGGATTGGCGTATGCATTTAGTCAATTCTTCCTTGTACCTTGGATATGTAAAGATTATGGCACAGAAAAATCTAGGCTTATGGGATCATTGTTAGTAACTGGTTTAGGAAGATTATATTTAGGCGTTACGAAATCAATTTATATTTTCGTTATCTTACATTTTTTCGTAGCAGTCGGTAGTGCAGTATTAATGCATTGTACTACCATGAAAGTAAATAATTTTGGAAATGAACATAATTTAGTTGGTACTGTGAACGGCGCGATGGATTCAGTACGTCGTTTTAGTGGCTTTATTGCACCAATGATTGCAGTACCAATACATTATATGTATTATAAAAAAGATGATAGTGGTGTAAGTCCAGGCGCAATTCTTGCCTCTTCATTTTATTTCGCTGGTTTTGTTGCGGCATTTTATTTCTTAGGCAACGATAACAATGGCGAGAACATCATCAAGGGAGATACGAATAGTAAACATAGCAACAATGCTAAAAAAGAAAAGAAAGCATAAAAAAATTGTGAAGGAAAAATATCGAAACAAGAGATGTATGCGCACACACATATGTAAAAAATAAAATAAAATATGTACAAACAAAACACACACACACACTCTCTCTCTGTAAATCAATAAAACATTTGTCAAGCACGTAATTTAACATGAGTAAAAGATATATAAAAATAATATTATAATTTTGTATCATACGAAGTACGTATGATATGATATTGCATATATGATATGCATAAGTTAAAATATGCGCTCTTACATTTATCATAACGTATAATTATATACGAGTACTTAATACGAGGTACATAATGTATACCGGTACCAATTGGTATTTCTCTGACATATTGTAATCAGTCAAATTTTAAAAAAATATATTTTATTTTAAATACACAAGATACGGATTAAAATATGCGCGTGTGTGAAGTTACTCCCTCAACTATGCGTGCGCACAAGATACAAGTACCAGAAGGTAACATTGTTATCTATTCCAATATATCATATTTAAAAATAACTTTCATGTGATGCGTCTCCATAATATACATGTTTGCGATTTATGTGATTTTTTTTTTTTTTTTTAAATTTGGCCAAGATGTAAGTATTTCCCCCCTCTTCCTTTGTGCAAATTTTATATTCAAAACAAAACAAAGAAACTGATGAGATGAATTATTTTGACAAAAACATGTTGCATACCACCACATAATAATTTACCAATTAGATATTTGACATTTAATATTCAAATATTCGTTGTGTTGAAAAAAGAAAATATCCACAACAAACATTACACTACCAAATGATTTAACCTTGTGCTTCTCTTAATTTTTTTAATCGTTGTTCTTCTTGATATTTCCTTTCTGCTTCCAACTCTTCTTCCCATTTACGCTGAGCTGCTTCCTTTTGCTCCTTTTCTTGCTGTTCATGTTTCAACATTAAATTCCTATCATGAACAGCGCTGCTTGTATTAATAATACGATTTTGACTTTCTACCCATGAATTTTTGAGCGAATCATCCCCTGATGAATCTATGTTGTTTTGGCTTCGATCGTCTAATTTAACTAAAGGCGTTATAACATCTTTCGTCTCATTGTTTTCCATGCTACTATTCGTTTCATCAGTGTGCACACGCATAGGTAACTTGTCTTGTCCACGTGCATATGGATTCTTCATGTTATTTCGTGGGCTATTTATTGGTGTACCTAACTCACTACCCATACTCCTCTCTAAACTAGCCTGTTTAATTAAATGTTCTTTAATGACATCATGTGATACTTGTTCGCCAAGTGTAAATTGGCCCCAATCAACATCTTCTTCGTCATCTTCATCTTTGAAATCATGCGATAAAGACATATCGCTAAGGACAGCTGCTGAACTTGTCAACATCCCATTGGATTCATCTAAAGGTTTTTTACTACTACTACTATTATTATTACTATTAGTGCTTCTTCGTTTTTTTAATGGTGAAGGTGTATTGGCAAGCATTTCTTCCAATAACTCAGCGGTCGTACCACCATTAATAGTTTGTTCCCATGACTTTGGATCCCCAACACCTTGAACAAAAGGATGTTTAAGAAGCTCTGTTATGGATGGGCGTGTAATTGGATTACGTAAAAAGCACGAATTTAGAAAGGATCTTAATTCTGGAGACATATCATCTGGCATAGGTGGTGCCTCCGCTGTATTCGCGATGTGATACATTAATGCACTTATATTTCCAAAATTTAATGCCTTCCATGGTGGTTGCCCAGTTGACATTTGCAGCACAGTGCAACCAAGACTCCACACATCCGCCTTTCTACCATGCCCAGTTTGTGTGATTACCTCCGGTGCCATGAAATATGGTGTACCTTTCAATGACAAATTATCACCTTGTATGGTTTGATTACCCAGATTATTGCTATTATTACCACCACCTGTAACTTGTTTACTTGCACCAAAGTCACACAGTTTTACATTACCACGATCATCGACTAAAATATTTGAACCTTTAATGTCACGATGCACGACACCGTTTTCATGCAAATACTTTAAGCCATTTAACATTTGCAACGTATAATTTTGTACAACACTTTCTTTAAAACGCCCAAATTTCTTTAACAAGCTTTGTAACGAGCCACCGGGTACCCATTCCGTAAATATATATAAAGTATTTGCGTCACCAACTTCTGTGCCTAAATATGCAACAATATTTGGGTGAGCAAATTTTCTCATCAAACTTACTTCACGCTGCAATGCTTGCATTTCTGATTCATTATCTTGTGTGAACACCATTTCTTTAATGGCTATTAAGCCGCCAGTCAGTTCATTCATACCCATAAATACTCTACCATATGCACCAGCTCCTATTAACTCACCTTTTTTCCATTGGTTTTGTCGTATAGTGGCACGTCGCGATGGACTACCGAAGCTACTGGTGCTCCCAAGGCTCATACTGACGCTAACATTTCTATTATGGCCTGCAGCAGAAGATGACGATATACTATTTAAACTATTATTGTTGCTATTATCAAAATTGGGACCTAAATTTCTAGTACCATTATTATCACCCTTTTTTCGGTTCTGTATATCCTGTGCCGCAACCGCCTCTTCCGGGTGGGTCTGCTTAGATCCGCCACAACCCATCTATAGTTGGCGTTGTACCACACGTAAATCAAAATAGAACCCCCTTCTCCCCTATTAAAATGATTTAATATGTAACCAACACACAAACACACATACGTATGTATGTACGTGATGATTGAATCTCTCCACTACTACGCGAGGGTGCTTCGATTCGGAAGAAAAGCATCATGTTAATGTTCCATCATATAATATCATCAATCAATTAATAATAATAATATATTATAAAATAATGAATTTACTATTATCAAAAAAAAAAAAAAAAAAAAAAAAAAAAAAAGAGAGAAATTATTATTAATAAAATAATAATAATAAGTTGTATAATAATACAGTAATAATAAATAATAATAAAGGAATGAATTTTTTTTTTAATAATTTTTACTGGAAAGAAAAGAAAAGTGTAATAAAACGAATGATAATTGAAATTTTTTTTATTTAATTATATTTATTGCTATTGTTAGTATTTTATTTTAAGGTATTGTTTCTGTAGAGAACAGGCGGACTAAGCTGATATTTTCATTAATTACAATACTTTTTATAGAAATACATCTAAGGCACAATTAACCTATTAAGATACAAGAAAGATATTGAAGAATACTAAATATATACTATATAAAGAGTCATAATTACCTATTTAAATAGAGTATAAAAAATATATACTATTTACAGAATCAAATGAAACTATTAAAAGAATTTAAGTATACAACATCAATACTTAGTACACAACTTATATTTCATCATCTACCTTAAATATCGTCGATAGTTGAAAAGCTGTGGGTCCGCTTGCTGTGTGCGTACTAACCGGGTTTCCAAGGTATAACCGACAAAAGTTGTTGCAAGATAAACCCTAGGTGGAAACCTAACCCTAGGTGGAAACCTACATTTGTTACCGTTTGTACAGTAAATGGTGTAATAAACTACAACACTTGAAGTAGAATTAGAATATCATTATATATGCAGCAGTATTATTCTTTTTTACGTTAACACTGTTTATCATTGACAGCAGAATTAGAATATTATTAACACGGTGTATTATTCTATTTTTTAGGAAATATCGTCTAACCCTAATCATAACCCAATCATTGATAGCAGAATTAGAATATTATTAACACGGTGTATTATTCTATTTTTCAGGAAATATCGTCTAACCCTAATCCTATCCCGACCAATGCCCCACTTTTTAGAGGGGCTTTTTCCCTCTTATTATTGACAAAAAATGAATAAGTATGAAACACCACGACAACGCGCACGTGTGTCTCTTTCTGTCTCTCTTTTTTAAATTTTTTTATGCTTAATATTCATTGTTGAGTAAAGTCTTTTTTTTACCAACATCTATTTTTTTTTTAGCATCAAAACAAATAGTATCTGATAAGTTTATTCTATTACTCGTAATCTTGTCATTATCATATATGCTTACGAATTGAATAGGAAACGATGGCATCTGAAAAAGCAGGATCATCAACTGGTTTTAAAAGTAATTTGTTTTTATCCAATCAAGATTTAGATAACATTGAACAATGGAAATACAAAGCTATTGATAATTCTCTTACAACGGCAATTTATGCTCCATTTTGGGCATGGTTGGTGAAGAAGGTACCAAGGACAGTAGCACCAAACGTGCTTTCCCTAGCTGCTTTTGGTTGCGTATTACAAGCATACTGGTTAGTGATGGCACATGGGAAGGAATTTCCCAGAGCATCTGCAATTATTGCTGCAGTATTAACATTTATATACTACACGTTAGACGCGCTTGACGGAAGGCACGCCCGTAATACCAGAAATGATAGCCCTTTAGGAGAAATTTTCGACCATAGTGTAGATAACCTGGGAACTAGTTTTCAAGTGGTTACTGCTCTTCAAGTTTTAGGATGGGAAGACCCTTTATTGCAATGGTATTTTGTGCATGCAGCGCAATTAGTTGTTTTTTTAAAACATTTAGCTGCGTACAATGCGACAGATAAGGCACTTCGCTATGGTCTCATAACTGGACCAGGTGAAGTTGTTCATGTAGTGGCTATTATTATGTGTTTGCACGGTGCAACTGGCCATTCGTTTTTGTGGGATGGGTTTGCAAAACTATTACGCCTTGCAGACAATTATGTCATTGAACTTGGGTTACCACCGCTGCCAGATGATTTACGCGTGGATGGAATTGTGAATGGAACAATATTCCTAACAAAAGGCGCGCAACTTTTCTTTTACCTTGTAGTATTAAGTACATTACTTCGCTTAATAAGTATGTTATTTAAAATGCAAGAAAAAATAGTAGATGGAGTAAAAACGGCAGTACCATCGGAGCAACATCGTCGTAGTGCCCGTGCCTTGATTATATGCCTTGCATGCCGTTTGATGCCTGCTGTACTACGATATTATTCCACGCGTGCGGAAGTGAGAACAATTACACCAGAGAGAATTATAAACGATGGGCTATTCTTTGCAATTTTGATTGTTGATTTGATTGTTGCCAAAATTGCTAACAGAACCATACATGGATTGATAATAATTATGTCTATGATGTCAATTATTTCAGATTTAGCTATTTATGCCTCTATCGTAATATATTACATTACCGTATTGGGTGATATTGCCAATCATATGAACTTACCGCTGTTAAATACAGTTACAAATATTTATTGTGATGGAGTTTGTGATCTTTTACATTTGGGACATATGAACCAATTTAAGCAAGCGCACAATGTAGTTACAGGAGGAACACGCCTGTTTGTTGGAATTATGAGCGATGCAGATGCAACAGCATACAAGCGGCAGCCTATTATGACAGAGGATGAGCGTTACGATTCAGCCCGTGCATGCAAATATGTACACGGGGTGGTAAAGAATGGACCCGTTTGCCACTATTTGCGTGAAAAAGGTTCCAAAAAGAAAACACCAACTGAAGAAATTATTGAAAAATACAATATTCATTACTTTGCTATCGGCGAGGAGTACAAAGAAGTGAAGCCAGGCAAGATTGATTATTATGCTCTGCCACGTAAATTAGGTATGTGTAAGTTTACAGCACGAACTGCCGGCATTTCTACTAGTACGCTGATCGGGCGTATTGTTGAGAGAGCAGATGAATTGTCACCAAAACGAAAACAAAAAAAAACACTGTAATTTTTTTTAATGAGTGATATATAGATTTTTTTTTTATAGAGAGAGTTGAGGATTATAGCGAGAGAAAAATATATTTTTACACGAGTATTTAAAATTAAAAAAGTATTTCCATTTTATTTTTAATGATTTAATAATGATTAACTTTATTTTTATATTTTTTAAAAAAAAAGCTCCGCTAAAACTTTAATAAAATAATTATAAAAATATAAAAACTCTTTTTTTTTAATTTTATATTAATATAAAAATGTAAAAATCTTTAAGTATGATACATATGATACATTTTTATTTATCTTTCGCTTCAAAATACATATAAAATATAACAAGAAGACGCACAATATTGAAACTAGTTTATTTAGCTACTTAATAATAAATAGCTTTCATGAACTCAATACAATGTTAGGGACATAACATTTTTTTTTCAAAATATATATTCAATTCATTTCATCAAAAATAAGCAATATCATAAAAGATTTTAATTGCCATTTCATCATTTTCTAATTTTTTTTTTCTAACGTGCGTGTTTTATCCTATGCAGGGAAAGATACTTAATGATCATATTTTCTATCACAAGTTGTTATTAAGCGTTTACAAATCAGTTTTACCATCAAGTTGTGTTAATATTGCTACACGTTTATTTAACCAAGCCATTAGTTCTGGTTTCATTTTACCACCTTTCATTTTAGTCAAACGTGCCAATTGCTTAGCTACAGCTTCTGAACCTTTCTTTTGCATTTTTGCGATGTATTTCACTTCTTTTTCATCACAATTTTCTTGGTTATCAATTTCACATGATTTTGCAAGTGTATCTTCCACAAATTTTTTTAAACCGTCAAAATCACGCCCACCTTGATAGTCAGCACCTTTTTTACCAGTTTCAGCTGTGAAATATTTAATAGTTGGGTAGCCTTGTACACCATAGTCACCACACAACTCTTGCTCTTTCGTGCAATCAGCATCACCAATAACAACGCTTGATCCTTCGTACTCAGCACCTAATTTGTCCCAATCAGGTTTCATACGTTTACAGTGTCCTCACCACGGTGCTAAAAATTTCACAAAAGCGTTTTTACCGCTATCATGTACAGTAGCATCAAAGTTACTTTTTGTTAATTCTACAGCATGACCATTCACGGAGGTGGCCATCGCTACGGCAGCAAGTGCTAATACAACAAACTTCATCATCGTTCTTTTCTCGAATATCTCTTATAGACCTCTTTCCAATTCAATACCATCGCTAGCCACCACCACCGCCCACACGCGCCGCCAACGTTCTGTGTCTGTTTTTTCATTTTTTTTTTAATAGTACCACGTGTATAGTTGCATCGAAGCAAAACACGATTCCTGAAACACGCCCATAGTGAGCCGTTGTAAATAGGGCACAAAATACACGCAATACTATAATGAGTGGAGGACATTTTGAGAAATCCACGTGGCACCTCCACACCGCCAAATTAACACTACACACTACGCAAGTTTTATATACACTACGGAAATTGTACTGAATATACGATTCCATTTACCTATAAAAATCGCATGTACCTATTAACACTACACACTACGCAAGTTTTATATACACTACGGAAATTGTACTGCTTTTGTGGTACCTATGAAAATCGCATCTACCTATTAACACTACACACTACGCAAGTTTTATGTACACTACGGAAATTGTACTGCTTTTGTGGTACCTATGAAAATCGCATCTACCTATTAACACTACACACTACGCAAGTTTTATGTACACTATGGAAATTGTACTGCTTTTGTGGTACCTATGAAAATCGCATGTACCTATTAACACTACACACTACGCAAGTTTTATGTACACTATGGAAATTGTACTGCTTTTGTGGTACCTATGAAAATCGCATCTACCTATTAACACTACACACTAAACAATTTTTATGTACACTATGGAAATTGTACTGCTTTTGTGGTACCTATGAAAATCGCATCTACCTATTAACACATTAACACTACACACTACGCAAGTTTTATGTACACTATGGAAATTGTACTCAATCTACGACTCCATTTACCTATAAAAAATCGCATCTACCTATTAACACTACACACTAGGCAATTCTTATATACACTACGGAAATTGTACTGAATCTACTTACCTATAAAAAATCGCATCTGCCTATTAACACATTAACACTACACACTACGCAAGTTTTATGTACACTACGGAAATTGTACTGCTTTTGTAGTACCTATGAAAAATCGTTGTGTGAACAAAACAACAAAACGTGCTATTTATTATTATTATTATTATACTGTATATTATTATTATTATTATTATATATTATATAATAATACACTATTTATTACATAATAATAATAAACGTCATATGAACTGGTACAAACCATCACATGGACCTTTCTGACACCCACATTACATGATACACACGAATTATGTAAAGTGAATACGCGCGGACGCTTGTGTGTATATGTACATGCGCATATACAATAAATAGTTTCCCCGTAGGACGAACAACAATGGCAGATTCTCTGGAGTCAGATGTGTATGAGCAAAATAGAATTTCAGCTGCAATCAAACGTAGTAGTTTCGAGGAACAGTTATTTTTTTTGATTAAAAATAATCATGTGCAAGGTATTGAACATTTATTTCACAAGTGGCAACGTAAGCAAAAGAAAACTTCGATGTATAAATTGAAGCAAATATTGTAGTGTTTCTACCTGCTTCACATTCTTGATAATTACAAGGAGACATAATACCTTCTTCAAATGGGCAAAAGGATGAATCTGATATTGCCTGCGCATTGATAAGCAGCACTATAGCTATCAAATAGCCAAAAACATTAGGCCAAAATCTCATAATTTAAGAAAAAAATTATTACAGCAATGTTTCCTTGAATCAACTAATACAAATATGTATATATATATGTATATAATGTATAAGTCTCTAAATGCCCAATTTAGAAAAACAGTCACTATAAAAAGCTAACAATAATAGTAAAAAAAATGTAAAATCGGTTTTGTAAATTGCGGTTCTATTGTGTTTTTATATCAGTATCCAATGAATCGAGAAAACAAAATGTAAACACACACACACACACAGATGTATATATGTATATATATATAAAACAGTATAAAATAAAATAATTTAATATATGTACATATTATATTTTTATTATGTTTATACATATAATATAACAAATTGACACTTCTTCGTTACTTCTGTATTATGTTACGTGTTATATATTGTTTATATTATTAATTTAAATAACAGCAGCTAGTCAGACTAGCTACCATTAAAAAGGATAAAATATTAATATTACGACTAATTACAATTGAATTAAAAATCGAAAATTTTATTATTTTATTTTATATTATTTTGAACCAATAAAAAATCGCCGAAAACATTAGCACGGAAATAGCGTTATATCAGTGTTATAGAGTAGGGTTATAAAAGTAAAACCAAAAAAAATGCAAACGGAAATAACACACAGCACAAAGACACTATATTATATGACTGGTGGTATCCATTGAAACAATAAATTAGCCTAATAACTATGGGATTGCCCAGTCAAATTTTTTCCTTGAACGATAATTAGCATGGGAATAGCATGAAAAATTATCGTTCACTGATGCTGTGTCCATGCTAGATAAAAGATGAGATTTATCGTTCGATAAAAATTTTCTAAATTTTGTGAATCTGAAAATCGTAATATGGAAATCAGGATATAATTTATAAGTTTTATAAAATAAATAATAATATATTATATTTCATATGTTACGTATATTTTTATAGTATATTTTCATAATGCCAAAAATATGGAAAATTAGAGTGAACGATACTTTTGATATTTTGGCCTCCGTGCTATTCCCACGCTAATTATCGTTCAAGGAAAAAATGTTGACTGGGATTGCCTTGAGTTTGTGGAAAAATGTAATTACATAGGATTTCCGTGAAGTATACGCATATTTATACCGGATACATGTAATAGTGTGTGTTGTAAATGGGACGTTTGATAAAACTGGTTGAAATCTTTGTTTTAATCGAATTTTGCATTCTGTGTAGTAATACTGCGTGGTTGGTTGTTGGAAATTATCCAAAATTTCGAACAAACATTTATAACGAAGTACTATTACTGCAAATGTGCTTAATGCCCTAATTAGAATATTTAACATAATAATAATTATAATAATAATAATAATAATAATAATAATATATAATAATATAATAAATAATTATAATAATAATAATAATAATACTGTAATAAAAAATATTATTTTTTTATTATTATTATTATTATTATTTATTATTATTTTTGATTATTAATTATGAGTAATACATATTAATAATGGAGTACGATGTGCGCGAACTAAGAACGATGTGATGGCGATGGGATCCCATTTACATGTTTATGTTTCAAGTACTTATACGCATCGTAGATAATTGATACGGTTGAGAGTTATACTTTTTTAATAGTTTGAAACGGTCGACTTTTGTATCAAGGCATTTTACGTATATAAATTGTTGTGTTACTGTCTTTTTTGCCCTACATAAATATGAACATATTATCTGATGTTGGTAATGATAACGAGACGTTAAACTCTCATAAGGAAAGAGTAAATAGACAAGATAATTTAAAGAAATCTCGCGATAGTTTGTTTGCATTTTTAGATGAAATGGAAATTCGTGAAAGTGCACAATTGGAGGATTTAGAATCATCTGATGATGAAGATAACTACAAGGCAAACGAAGATGTAGATACTAAGGTAAATTATAATGATGTTGATTTAAATAGCAGTGCAGTAAAAATTGTATCACCAAATACATTTAGACATAATACTAAAACAAACAATGAAACTGGAGAAAGTAGTACAGGCGGTACCATGTCAAATAAAAAAATCACTAGTAGAGATAAAGCAATAGCAAAATTAGAGAAAATCGGAGAGGTTTCCAGTAAAGCAAAAGCAAAAAAAAAAACAGCTTCATTTTTTGCGTGTTGCGCAGGCGATCGGGAATAAAAAGTAAAAAAAAAACGTATTAAATATTTGTTGTGTTTAATTTAAATACTTTGAAGTCGTAAAAATAAAACATATTCATAAAAAAAATGGTAATAAGCTTGCGTAGGAACTTTAGATGCCTATTTGGTGGAAAAACGTATTTTTTTAATCTTCATCAACTTCATCAATGTCATCCAATCTATTATTACCACAACACATACCAAACAACCACCCACCTTCTTGTCTTTTCTTCTTTTTTTCATCACTATTACTTTTAATTTTTTGCAATTCGCTTTTTCGTAAATGTCGAAATTTAGCACCATCTTTCTTCTTCTTTGGCTTGGTTGGTGTGTTGTGATTTGTACTATACACACTATCACCGCTGTCATCACTAGATCCACCATCTATTTGTTCTTTCTCTAACTCAATCAATGCTTTTAAATTCTTCTTGTACTCATTTAAATTAGCTTTCATTCCTTTAATGGTTATTTTTATGGATTGTGGCCTTTGTTTCTTATCAGGAAAATCCGCTTTCATTTTCTTTATTTGGCGTTTTAACAGCCCCATTGCTGCTACAGTTGCATCTTTTTCCTTTTGTAGCATTGTTCTGGATTCGTTATTTTCATTCATTACTAATTTTGGCATAGGGTGGCTTAAATCGTGCTCTGGGTAAGCTTCATGTATTGACGAATGTGAACGTGATCGTGGTTCGTTTGCAATATCATTTTTGTCACCGTCGTCATCGATTTCCCTAATATTCGTATGATTTTCGTGGTGTATCTTCCCATTTGATATTTCTTTTTCTTTTTCTTTTTCTTTTTCAACTCTTCGTTCCTCCTTATCATCCATTTCTTTAATACTATGACGCATTATTTCTTCATCTTCATCATACTCAGATTCCGCCGTTGCCCTTGCTTCTCTAGCCTTTTTTTTTGCGTCTAATGCTAATAAACGCGAGGAGAAAAAATCATCATCATCTGAATCATCATCCATATTAATATTTTCTATCATTGTGTTTAAGTCTTTTACGTCCAGCGGTTGTTTTTTCTCCATGTTACTAATAGGGCTAAATGCACTTGATCGGCTCCCTGTACTTATCACTGGTGAAACCCTATCCGATGATTGTACATTATTGGTATTTGTAGCACCTAAATTCTCAGACTCAATGGTTGAGTTTGATGAATGTTGGTCATTATCATTATGAAGTAATGTTTGTTCATGCTCTAACTTTGCTTGTTCTAATTTCTGTATTAACATCTTGTGTGCTTCGGCCGGGTTTACATTTAATTTTATTTGTTGTGCTATTGATTTGTTTTCCTGCTTTAGCTGTTTCTTCCGTATTTTTTCAAGCTGACGTTTCATATTCTCGTCTGTAGTTATATTTACTAACGATGGACTTATATTACCATCATTATCATTTTCATCGACTGTAATATTTGATGTTTTACCATGTTTCATCATTTGTAAATCTTCATCGTCGCTAAAATTATTTGTGCCCCCTAAAAAACTCCCAATGCCAGACACACTTAAATCTTCACCTAAATCGAAACGCAACACGCTACGCTTTTTTTTTCGTGGTTTGGTTGCATCATAATCACTATCACTGCTATCCGTCTCAGAGCCACTAGACGAAAAAGTGATATCGTTGAAATCTAAATTTGTTGTATTTCCATCAACATTTTTTTCACCTGGCAAGTTTAATTTACCCAACCAGCGACTCATTTTCTGTTTCAATGGCGTGGGAGAATTGTTATTTGTTGACATAAACGATGCTCTGCTGCTGCTTATCAACGATACATCTAAAGACGATTCGTCAGACGACGAATCATCTGAATTGCTATCACCCAATAATGTGGCCATTCTGCTTTTCTAACACACACACACACACGGTTGCCGTGTATAGATGACTTGTGTAGCACACAGAAAAAAATAAAGAGTCTTCGGTCAATTCTGTGCTACCGTATGAAAAACTAACGAGTCTCCTTCAACATAAGCATTACCATAGAAGTTGATGCGATCCTCCAAAAGTACATGTTCAAATGGACATCATAGATGAGAAATAATTCATTTTGTTTTATGTTGTTATATTACCTGTATTAATAATAATGAAAAAAATGTGTTGTGTTGTTATTACAAATTCTAACAATCTCTATTCGTATTGTTATCAGTGTTATTATTATCATTATAATTATGAGCAATCTCTATTCGCATTGTTATCAGTGTTATTATTATTATTATTATGAGCAATCTCTATTCGTATTGTTATCAGTGTTATTATCATCTATCGTAATGGTGCTCCATGCTATAACGTTCACATATAAGATTTGAGGGATGTGCGATGTGCCCAAACAAGGTAATATTTCGTACATAATAGAGAGGAGAGTCAATGCTATTTATATACTCGGGAATAATACGTGAGTTTTTGGGCTTTCGGGTATTTTTATCAATAATTTGAACATTTTGGCATTTTCGGAAATTAAATGATTTAAATGGTTCCTTTTCATATAGTGTATAATATTAATGTTTAGTACCTGCTGTGTCCATTCTAATTTAAAATAAATAAATTAATTTTTGGTGTAAAAAAAATAGAAATTGATTCCCATTTGTACTATATTGTGTACAAAATTCCGATTATATATATCAAATATTATAATAGAAAAGGAATATAATTTTAAACTATAGAAATCCACTAAATTCCGGGAAATCAAAAAAACTCACGTATTGAATATAATGATAGTCAATGCTATTGATACATTATACATTTGTAGTTCATGAATATTATCATAGTACGTGTTGCTATTTATACATTACGAAATTGTCCCTATAATTAGAGGAAATATTTTTTGGATCCATTCCATCGGTGTCTGTGTGTTATGCATTGTATTATATGTATTTATAATTTATCGAGGAATAGTAGTAATAATAATAATAATACATTTTTTTTATTTATTATTATTATTGAAATTATCAAATTTATGTATAAATAATAATATAATAAATATTATCACATAGAAAGAGATTGGAAATTACAAAAATCGGATATTCTTAGTAAATTCATCAAAATAACTATTGGTTATTTTTGGATTTTTTGTAATATCCAATACCTCTCTATCAAATATACATATATTAGTATACTAAATTAGTACTTAAATTAAACGTCGTATAATATTTTTTTTTTACTATCATCAACAAAAGATTATTTATTTATTGGCACTTTTTTTTTTTTATTATTTTATACACAATACATCCGAATGTGGTGGATCTACTGCACTTCTTGCCGTGCCATTTTATTAATATCAAGATGGATGTAAACACACATTTACTATGCTACACACACACATGGTTTGAATTGCATATTTTGCCACTATTGGAATACACAAAAGACTTGATGTCCTTTCCAAATCTGCTTTGTGCTGCGTTGAGTTTTGTTTCATATATTCTTTGTATTCCTTACTTTAATTTTGACAATATAATTGCTTCTAATTTTTCAATGTCATTTGAGA
>Ga0099797_100653_pt1 | contig 21549 bp, 5 predicted proteins | sample Uncmet_Sort48C_1_FD_89871 | JGI IMG/M metagenome (GOLD analysis project Ga0099797, IMG submission 89871) | Marine eukaryotic communities from CALCOFI LINE 67, Pacific Ocean - C012_Sort48C_1 | ecosystem: Environmental > Aquatic > Marine > Oceanic | place: Pacific Ocean: Monterey Bay | collected...
TTCTTTAATCGTAACATAAAATCATTTGTACCAGTATTCAGCGCTTCAATATCAAGGTTCGTCCACAACGTTACAGCAAAAATGTCAACAAATTCTTTAAAAGCACCATAGAGCCCATAAATGTAGGATAGGCGCTTTAATTCTTGCTCCATTTGCCCGATTTGAGGGTACCCTGTAAGAAAATAATAATCAAGCCCAAAGAGCTTCTCCGCGTTAACTAACTCGTCTCGCTCTGCCTTAAGCTTCTCCAATAATTGCGAGTAAGTTGACATGAGTGACAACCCATTTTCAAGCTCAGTTCCCGGTGTCCCAGGGCCAGTTCGATCGAATGCATCGAAATTCTCTTTTACTTCCTTCGCAAAGTGTTCTACCTGAGCCTGAGTAACACATTTAAATTCCACCTTCACTTTTTCTAGGCGTAACTCCTGTGTTCGTCCCCAACAGAGGACTTCATTCCATTTTTTTTTAATTCCATAATCAACGCTTGCTTCCCACTTGTCTAGCGTAACATTCATGCGAACCTCAAGAGTCTCGACTAAAGAAGATGGGGAAGTACCATCGGCAAAAAGACGTAACGCAATTGTTTCTCCTTGTGATTGGGCCTCAGCCTTGGACGGGTAAAATCCCACGGTGCCGTCGGCAAGAGCACCAACTGCAGCCGGAATAAAAACTTCGTTTTGTCTTAATATCCTAAACTTTTCAGTCAATTCCTGCAACCGAGAGTCCATGGCCATCTCCATGTCATTCATTGCCTTTACGCAATTGAGGATTTTTTTAAGGGACACCAAATCTTTCGGTGGCGTACCAAGGTCATTTCTGTACGTATCGAATTCTTCGCTGAGTATAACGAGTTCTTCAGTCGCCATACTCAGCAAAATCACCCCGTATTGATCTCGCCAAAATAAGGCCTGCTTTGAGACAGAGGATATCAAAGGCGAGGCATCAACACGAAGAAAATAAAAGTCTTTAAAAATAGATTGTTCTCGAATCGTCCTAGACAATGAGGAGAAGAAGCCAAGCTTCGAGTCGAAATAATTGACAGATGGGCAAGTCTCTTTTAACTTAGAAAGGCGTCCTTTGCGCTTTGAATCCCACAGACCATAAATCCTGTCATATTGGGCCCAACCAGACAAATATTCATCAACCGAGTTAAGCACATGTTGAGTCCATGTGTTTATTTTATTAGTCATCTCAACTACATGCGGATTTGCTGAAATGTCTTCATAAAATGAATAGACGAATGCTGGTTCAAAATCGCCCATAAAAATCGGTTCGCTCAAGATGCAACTACCATGATTCCATCTAACAAAAGCTTTAGAGCTTTCGACAACATTCTTTACCATTTTCGACATATACTTCGATAGGTCCGTCAAACTAGGACTCAGCCCAATGTCCTTCCCGGCCATAGTAGCTTTCACTTCGCAAATTGGTACGACTTTCACCTGATCGTCTTGAATGAGACAAAAGAGTGATTGTAATGAAGACAGTGCACGAACGATCATTTCCGTAATGGCGTTGTATATCTGACGTTCCCAATATTGATAGTACTCGTGCAATAAAGAGCTTTCACAAGTACCCGTCCCAGCGACAAGGCTCTCGACTTTCAAAAGAATTGACCCTACCGACTTATACTTCACTAACAAATTCGACAATTGCTCATTCCGACTTTGCTCCATGCACTCATAGAATGTGCCGATGTGAATAGTTTTACCCTCAAACGAATGCATACATATTAAGTCCTGGGTTCGAATGTTATCAACAATGAGTTCGATACTTGCAGCTTGTTTTCGCACTTGTGTCAGCCGACTTAAAAATGTCTGTATGGCAGCTGAGCACTCACCAAGAAATGTCGGGATATGAAGGGAATTCCAATTCAACCGATCGAATCCAGGGCGTATCGCATACTGAAGCTCTGCGAATTGCTCTTTCAAAACGGTTCGTTCAACGGGCAAAAGAGATTTATATACATTGTGATACCGATTCAACATTCCTTTTAATTGTTGTATATACAACGAGAATTTCTCTTCTTGTAACGTGACATTAGCAGCTGTTTCGGGAATAAAAAAACCCATTTTATCAAGACATTTGGTTTCTCGAATAAGCATCGTAAGATCTTTCGAAAAATTGACGAAGTATGGAGGCTCTTGAATGTGGAAACGACCTTCAAGATCATGGAAACCAGCAGGGCCCAGCAAAGAGTCTCGTAGGTGAGTCATCGTTATCTCAGCCACAGATACAGTCCACGATTTGTAGAGTTTCTGAACGTATTCATCAATATTCTTGGCAAGGTCGATATATTTTGCTTTTATAACTTCTCCGCGGTCGGACTTCAACAAACTTTCCATGCTCCGGAAACGCATAATAGGTTTCTTAACTTGTAAGTATAGTCTCTTGGCCCAAGAAATGGCACCTGCGATAGGTGGTGAATTTTTGTCCATCGGGGGTGACAGGTTTTGCTTTCGGAAAAGTCTCGTTGCAATATCAACTTCTTCTTCATACCGGCCAAGAATGTCATCAAATTTTTCCATCATTTGACGGTTAATACTTTCCCGACTTTCGATATTTTGAAACTTTGTCAAAAGATCAAATGCGGCTTCCGAAGATCGCAAGTTTTCAAAAGCTGAATTGATAAACACTTTTGTCATAGCCTCAATTGCAATAACTCTTTCGCGGAAGTCTTTCATAACGGCATCCCAACTGCTTTTATATGACTGATCAAAAACATCTTTCACAGATACAAAGGGTTCTACAATTTTATTGACCTCACGCATCATTTTATCAATTCCGTGATTGTCTCCTGTTACTGCTTTCAGTTCTGGTCCTAAAAACTTCTGAAATTGGTCAAGAGCATGCGTAATTTCTAACAAGTCAGCATAAATTCTCGCCATGTGATTTGTTCTCTCAAACAAACGTTTTTTATCGAATTCCCAGCGATGGTCAGCACCACTCTTTTCAATGCGTTCCCGTACGGTCCGGTATGTGTCTTCCCAGGCGAGTAAAACGTCTCGAACTTCCATGATCGTTGGTATAGACGTCTGTGGAGAATCCAATACTATATCGGGAAACCTGACTTTTTCTGCGCATCTGCGTGCAATTTCAACAGCGATTTGCTCCATCAAAAACACCATGCGCTCGTCTGTATTGTAATGCCGTGAAATAATCCAAACCATACGAATTCCATTCATCATCGATGGTAATGTATCTCTTATAGTGCTCATATGTCCCCCATGAATGTTTTTGAAGTGTCGTTCGAGAGTAGACAAAAACTTAACGTTGTCCTTTGCCTCAATAAACATATTATTTAACTCTTGAAAGTGATAGTTAAAACTGTTAAGTCCTGGAGCATCGATTAGTTTGAGAACTTTCAGCATAGATTGCACTTTCTTTGAATGCAATTTCTCAAATAATGCACTCAACGCTGCGTTCCGATTTCTCCAGAATTCTACCTCAGCCAAAGGTCCCTCTCCAAAGTTTGATGCATGTTTTCCACTTTCTTCAGCTATGACATTTTGAATAACTTGGCCCCATAGTTCAAGGGCCGATTCAAGCTTACTGCATATTGTCCAGTCATCTGTGACTGCATTTGGATCCTCAATTTTAACATCTGGTACCTGGATTTTTGCATCTCCAGTGGTCTGCTGGAGTGCGTGTTGGACTTGAGAAACAAACTTTTGGAACGTTGCGTGGAATTCTTCTTTTTCGTCATTTGCGCCGACTTCGACACTATCAGAAAGACCAAAATTTCTTAGACGAGGTTTGAAGATGCATGGACCATACACGTTGGTTGCCGTACTCGAGAGAGTCTCCAGATAAGTGTTTCGAACTATTCCAAAATCAATTGACTGTGCAGCAACCATTGGATTAAGAACGACATCGCCCCTGGTCTTTAAGAAGTACATTAGGCAAGAATCGACGGCTGGTAATGGTAAATCGTCCATAACTGCATGTACTGACAACCCTGTTCCCGCTTGTGACTCTGTTGTGTCACTGTTTTGAAAGCGAGTAGTGTACACCAGTAAGACGCTACCCGAAGGCGCTTCATTTAGAAACGGGCTAACAACATCTTCTTTCAAGGCGAACTTCGTACCCTCTGCGGAGAGTGCTGCGGTGACTTGGGCTTCAATCCACTCCATTTTGCCGTTTTGGTCTACTGGCTCAATAAATCAGTACGTTTACAGTTTGCGTTCAAATGCGTATACACACTCAGGTCACCGCTATGCATGCATGGTACACACACCAACTCGAAGAAGACTTGAGAGTAACTTGAAATATGCATTTGGTCATCTTAAAATAAGAATTTAAATGAGGCTGAACATAGATAGCAGTACTATGGAATATAGATTAGCTTCATTCGTGTCTCAATTTTTTAAAAAGTAAAATAACAAAATAACGGAACCTGGAAAAGTATTCCTTGTTATTTGTTGAGGGTGTTTTTTATTTGGTTCTGTCCCTATCATCAATACACTGCACTATTTTTTCGGGCGACCTTAAGTTCAAATGATACATATGGCGGCACAGGGCACAGGAGATATCAGGGATGATCCGTGTTTTTCTTTTTAATAACAAGTACCGAAAACATCGGACTAAAAATAAGCATGTGGTAAAGAAAACTGCAACGGCGCAAAGGCTTATGGGGCAGGTTTCCCCGTCATTCCCCCACTTTAAGTGAGGAAGGAATATTATTACATACAGCGGAAATCGTGGTGCTACGATGCTATCGGTATGTGTAGATGCTGGTGAAAAACATAGAGAACACGCGAGAAGGTTAAGGACCCGATGAGGCATGTCACACGCACACGCCCACACTGGATTCTCTCATGAAGAAACAGAATTCTCATGTGTTTCATTCTCACGTACTATTTTCATAGGAATTTCGGAAATAGTTTGGTGAATTTTAGAAAGAATTACTTTAGCTTAATGTGACACAGCATTAAATCTGGACCTAGTGATAATCCACACTAGGCATTTACAGACCTCAAATCAAGGCCTTGATAGGAAATTGATCCTATTCCGGAAAGCAATGATGTGAAAGTATAAGTTTTTTCATAAAGGATAATTGTACGGATTCGAAAATACTTAAGTACACAACAATTAAAACCGAACTGCAATTCACAAGTACATCAGTAGGCGTTGCTCATTTTGAACACGAACGCTCGGGGTTTTTGAACGTCGTTTGACGAGGACATCATACAAGGCTTTGTTTCTCGCGTGGACACGTCCCAAAATACAATATGTGATGAGGCGTAGATAAGCCATGCTGGCAATGGAGGGCGGTGAGCGGGTCCAGGAAAATTTACGAATGAATACTTATGGTATCATATGCTAGCAGTTGCTGCAATATTTCTTAATGATCCGGAGGAAGTAGAACGCATCACGGTTAAACCAAACAATTTTAAGACTTTTGAAATATTGTCTGCCGCTGTTGTTTACCTTTCGTGCAATGTACAGCTGGAACACTTTATAAAACCATACAAATATACTACGAAACTAGTTTCTACACCCGCGTACCCAGATATTAGAGTAAGTAATGGATTCTTCAAACGTAAGTAAACTTGCTACTGGATTTGCACGCCCATATTAGTTGCTACACAAAGGAGGCATTTGCACGCACCGAGAACGTCGGGGCCGGCAGATTACGGTCCTATGCACCAAAGCAAAAGGAGTTCCTTTTACAGCCTTGTTGCTATTCCCTGCACTGCATTTGTCAAACAAAGGCAAATCATAGATATGAAATGTCGCGACGTAAGATTTCGAAAGGAAGTGTCTTCTTCCTCAAAGGATCTAGTTGCCGAGTTTTTTAAATACAGAACACATTCCAAATCCAAAATGCTTTTAACGTATCTTTTGTATTTAGCCAGGTTCCTAGGGCGTATATAATGTATGACGTGTGTGTATATCAACCCAAGTACTATTTCGAACACGGGGAGGATATGTTTCACATGTTGTTGAGCAACTTGGATCAATTTAGTGTGAGCACGATGAGATACATTTCCATCAAAAGAGGGTATAGTATTATTTGCGGACGAATCCAGGACCATCAATTCGGTCAAGTGCTTAACCGCGTGAACAGCTTCTTCCCCAACATTCTCAAGTATCTTGGCAAGCCCACTGCGCCCATGGTGGCTAACCTCGAGTCCAATACCATCGTATTCATGGCCCGCCGTCTCCAAATACAAAGGGGCGATCCTCCTGAACCCATTAATATCGACTTGCTCTGACATAAGTGGACTTCTTCGAATTACTACACTTGCATACATTGCTGCGTGTTTTAAAATGGCACGGCCAGCTATCCATACATGACAATTAAACTTCGTCCAACTATTTCCCCGGAAACCTACAGGTGCAGCGCAATGTACGCGGTTATCACTGTTTTCGCTCAGAGTTTCAGGGGTAACATCGTGAAACCATACTTCGCTGATAGGATTCACATCACCGGATTCGGGTGTTCGAGAAAATTTAAAAAATATTTTCATCATTAATTCATCCATTCTTTTCTTTGTGAGTCCATGCCTTTGATCTAAATCCAAACGACCATAAGCACAGGACAACACCAATGATGTAGCAATAGATGCTTCTGTAAGAGCTTGTAGAGACGAAAGTCGTTGCGTATTTAAAATCGACTCAATAAGAGTGGAGTGCTCGCCTGTGCCCACATTGACAATTCTAACACCAAAAAAACTTAATGTTTCTTTCGTTAGTTTGTCTTCTGACTTCGGTAATGTGGTAAACATCGCCTGTAGAACCCGAAGTGTCGACAGCAGCATATTTGTTCGGTTAGCTGATTCCAGCTCTTTTCTTAAACTTCGACATGTTATCATCCGTTCCACAATACCGTATTCAAGCAAAGCAGCAGCACCTCCTTGAGTCCTTGCTACAGAGAGCAAAAGCGACATGTTGTGTGTAAACAGGGTAACTATTGGTGGCAACTTCAACATTCCACTGTCGTGAAATGATGTTGAATCAACCTCATGGAAAATATTTAAAAATGCTTGAATATATCCTTCATTACGAATGACAGAAAGCCACTTTCCTGCCCGATCGTGCAGCAAGAGATACGAGAGCATCTCGAAGGCTGTAACACGGCAACCAATGGGGCCACTAAGAGTGTCCCGAAGCAAAACATTGACTAGCGAATTTCCTTTTGTTGCAAACATTTCTCGGATTCTAAGCACTAAGTTATTCCATTTTGCGAACTCGGTTTGTGAAATCCGCCCTTCAAGAGGTTCCACAAAAACATCACCTGTCTCCCAAAACAATGTTCCCTCCATATTCGTCATCCCAAAAGAAATATTTACACTGCGTAAGACATTTTTGGAAATCAAGATTCGACAATATTTACAAGCGTGCAGTAGGGCGCCAGTGAGAGTGCACCGCATCCGAGACGAGGTTGTCTTTAACATTAAGATATGGACAATGTCACAGAGGATGCGCAAACATTGGTCATTAGACAAAACGATTTCAGCGGATGATAAGCGCAACCTTGAGGTCAAACAAAGGACGGCATCTGCCAGAGGTTGGGCGGTGTTTGGGTCAAGGGACGCGAAATTCAACTGGCGTAGGATTAAAAGTAGAAAAGTTGCCACGAAAGATTGGCTATTCTCGCTTTTAGAACGACCACAGGGTCCATCAACATCGGATAGAGCAGAATAACCTTTAGTCACAGCCAGTTGAAGAATCACAGACAATGATAATATTGCAGCTCTTTGGAGAAACATATTTTTCGTATATTGGTTCCATTTTAGGGCCCAGTGGCAAAACTCCGAGATAAGATGTTTGTTATAGGCCGTCTTGTTTACTTTCCTATCAAATAAAATGCGCAATTGTTCGTGCAAACGATGCACATTGATTTGTGTACACTCCAAGATGTTCGAAGCTCCTGTATTCACGCAGCATGTCTCAGCGAGCTTAAAAATAAAATCACCGTTCACACGCTCGTCGACAGGGGTGCGCGGCATCTCCATCGCCCCGTCACTTCTTACACAGAACATTGGCAACAACATCTTAAGCAGGCTGATTCCGCTTCCCTGTTTCTCAAGCGATTCAATATGTTCGCCGCAAACTAAAGCCAGCAGTTTTGCGGCATGGTTAATCATTGGAGGCTGATCGTGTAACGCTAGATGCATATCAAGTGCGACTCCTGATAAGACCCATCTAAACAAATCTACGACTACCTGCGCTTTCCTTATGTAGGTCTCTTCGGCATCTGCATAAATGCCATCTTCGCGTGTTCCTTCCCTTCTATTTGGCAAATCATGCGCTGCCTCGTCCCTTATTTGCCCTACAGGCTGTGCAAACGTGGCATGGTCTATCACAGATTTATACACTGGAAAGTCAAGTTTAAGCCTCATGGCATAGTAATACCAAAACCCGTGTTCACTCTTGCCGCAAAACTTCCTCAGGTGCGGTACAACGAAAGGGGCAGTAGATGCATGCTTACACAACTGGTAGAATATTTGAAAACACAGAACGGAAAGTTCTGGAGATGATTCAATATCAATAATTTCTTTGATTACACGAAAACAAGATTCACCCTGCATTGAAAGACCACTGGATAACTTCTGGATGGAATCCTGTGCTTCTTCATTGCCATTCCGGCTTGCAAATTTTTCAACAGCTGTCCGAAGGCTCAACAAAACATGTGCTATATTGTGCCCTCCACTGTTTCTTAAATCAGCCAAAATGATACGCAAGATCATTTTTCTTGAGTGCTCCAATAGTTGAATATCTCTCTTTATCAACCATTGTTTGTTCGTTTGTTTTGCACGAGACAGACCTGGGGCACTCCCATTGATCGACCGTATGTATGTATCCCTAAGATTGCCTTCACACGTAAACCTTCCTAAATCTCTGTTTCGAAATGTACGCAATTCATTAGGTACGTCGACACATCGTAATCTAAATGCAAATGCTTCGACAAAGGCTTTCCTCCAATTGCCCTTGCCAGCTATTCCCCGACTGGGATCAGGAGGGGCTACATACTTAAGCTTGTTTCCAGCGATATTGCTCATAACCTGTACGATTCTAATTGCATTCACGTTCATCTCAGCATTACCAACGTACTGGGCATAACATGCTACGTGGTGAAAACATTTGTGCTTGCTCAGTCTGGTTGAAAGTTTAATAATCGATTTATCGTTTCTGCAATTTAAAAACGCGTTCTCTTTGTCCAGCAAAACGCGGATGATACTAAGTCCAAGAAGGGCCGCTCGTTCTCCCCATATTGCTGAGTGCATTTCTACCGACCCATGACTAATGTGACGATTATCACGGAGCAGCTCCTCTTCACTTAATAACTCAAGTAGTGTGTCAAGCAACCCGCTTTGTGCAGTGGTTAAGAACCGGCTCATCAAATAGTGCCCCGGACTGCTTTCGCGTTCTTGCGACCTAGCGCTTCGAAGTATATCTTCATCAACATCATATGATACCAAGACTCGATAAAAGACGGCTAAACAATTCGCCGCAAGCTCCCACTTGCAGGTGGGGAGCGAACATTGTATCGATGCTGACGCATATTGCAACTTACTGTACTGCCGAAATAACTGGTCGCAAATAAACCCACGAAGGCACTGTGTTACATCTGCAGCCAACGTGTTGCTATCACCACTGGTGGGAATTACAAGCTCTGGGGAACCCCATCTCATTAACTCTGCTAACAAGCATAAAAAACCGCACGTAGCAGGGTAATTCTCAGCCTTACGTTCATTTTCTCGAAATTCGCCCATAATTGTGTCTTCCCGGAGTGCATGATCGTGTAGTGAGAGTTGGCCGGGAGTTTCACTCTTTCTAGCATGCGCTGCTCTTCCATCTCCCAGAATTCCTGATTGTGCAATCCATCTCCACACGTCGGTGCTTCGCTTAGTCCGTGCGCCTGGACCCTTTCCTTGCGTCTGGTAATCGTGTTGGACCATCACGGCAACGGTGCGCATTATCTCACCTTTCAACACAGGTTTCAAAGGCAGAATCAATAATTCAAACAATAAATCCAGGAACCTCCTCTGCGAATTGACTTTACTCTCCTTCCAACGAAACAATTTTGTTGAGAACTTAGCATAGATTGGATAATGACGAAGGATAGACTGTGCAAAGCGAAGAGAAGTCATTATATTTTGAAATGTTTTGTCTTCAACGGGAGCCACAATGTTAGAGTCGCGCCTGCTCTTGCTACCTACGCTGAAAGACTCTCGAGCAACAAACATATTATTAATTATACTCGACCAAGTGCATAGCAAAGGGCCGTTAACATGCTCCCCAGTTGGTCTAGGGTCAAGCAGAGAATAGATGCAACCCGCAACCTCAGAATCGATGCTCATTGCAGAGAGCATATTCATAAATGGTTTAAACAGGGTTCCATAGAAACGTCCAGCTGTTGCAGATTCGATATTTGAGTGCAAGTGATCAAAAAACACGCCCCAGTGTGTCTTGCGCCCTCCCCCATACCGTTCCAGCCACATTGACCTACCCTGCGCCGGGTAGAGTGTCACAATAACTTCAATTAATTTAAGAAAATCGTCCAGACAATCGGTCTTTTCAGTCGGGTCCCTCGTAATATTTTGGTGATATGCAATCGCATCGTGAGGAGAGGGGCTTCTCGAGTTAATACGTTCCTGTTGAAGCCTCACGCTTAATTCAGCTCGTGGCACCAAATAATCTAAGTCTACACCATATTCAAAGACATCCTTTAAATGACCAACATATCGACTGCAATATTCATAAACGATGGACACGAAAACATCTCGGTCTGTATTGTGTTCCACTGCATCACACCTTAACAATAGCTGCAAGAAAGAGAAGGGTCTAGTTCCCAAGATGTGATCTTTCATAAAGGCACTTTCTTCTTCCATTGAAGACATGGCACTACCAGATTTCGAGAACTTAAACCGCCTAAATAAATACCAACTCAATCTTGTAATACCTATCATTGGAGTTTCTTGGCCCCTTGGGCAAAGTTCTTCATCTTCACTCTCAGAAATCCAACACGGGTTTTTGTCGTACTCATTATGCGAACCAGCAGGCTCAGTTGATGCCAAAGGAACTTTCGGATAATACTCAAGATCATTTTCGCATTTTTCCATGGAATAAGTACCATCATGGCGCCTTTTTCGACCCAGCAGCATCACCCTTTCCTTCGGGTCTGTCGCCGTCATCCACGCCAGTAAAAGAATCGATAATGTGCCAAAATGACCATTTTTGCAATATCTTTCTAGTGCATGTGGGTCGCTCATGGGTCTTCCGTTGTCTTTTTCGTCACTATCTTTGCATATTTTTGAAGAAACAAGATTTATGGTCTGTATGAGCATCTTTATTTCTACACTTTCCAGCTGGGTGCTGTAGGCAAAGAAAAGTACAATTTTCGATGCATTGATCACTAAGTCGTGCGAGTCCCTGTCATCTCGATACAAACGTAGTCGTCTAAACTCTTTGGACTTTCTCAGTTGTTCTTTATAAATCATATCATCTGCACCTTCACATCTCCTCAAGATTTTCTCCATACGCTCTTCGAGGATGGTCTCGCTTTTAGTTTCAACAGATGCAATGGAGCTGAGCAAATTTAGGATCAAGTTAGGCTCTGAAGACTGATCCGTGCAAAGCATATCATTAGTTACATCCATGACAACTTCATAGTGCTCACCATTTAATTTCTTCAGTTCATTTTCATCAACTCGTTGACGCATTAAAGCTACAACCGCGTTCAATTGCAATTCGTTTTGCATATGACAAATTTTTTGAATTAGCCTCATATCATAACTCATCTCTTTTGTTATTTGATGATAAGTGATACAAAAAGAGGGGTCAAGAGTCAAACTTCTTTCACCAGAGAACAGATCTTGAACTTCCCTTCTGCAATTTTCCCAATCCGTTAACTCGTAATCGGGAATGTCATTTGGCAAGACTACTTCATCAAGGCCCAACCAATTTTCCAGACGTTTCCCGACAAGACGTTCCAAATCAATACGGTAGGAGCTATTTTTCTTCCATAGCGCTATATGAGAATATCGCCAAAGTTCAAGAAAATCGAACAATCCTTGATGCCCGAGCTTCCTCCCAAGGCCACGGTGACCTTCGGGGCCAAGAAGACGTTCTATGAGGCAGGTTTTCGGGGTTTCGAATCCTTTCTCAATCCCTTCCCATGCAGTCTTCAAAATCTTTTTAATTATCAGATGTTGAATTCCCACCCGGGGATATGATTGAACTGTATCCCTCTCTCTAGCAGCAGTCGACAAACGCAAAAATTCTTTTCCTTGGCGAAGACAAAGGAGATCTGCACGTCTAGCAAAGACTTGTTCAAAATCCTCACTTTGTGAACGATTGGTACTCGGCAACAAAAGAGGGTCACGAAGTATACTCAAGCATTCATCCAAGAGAAAGCTTTTGGCATTTTCCAAAGTAAACTGGGAAGAAAATGGCAAACCGTTTGTCAAACAGGTGACGATGTTTTTCATTTTTTCTAAACGCGCGAATCTGCCTTTGCCGGAACGAGGACTGGTTACAAACGCCATGAGCACAGGACTATGAAACAACTTCAAAATACCCTAAATTACCGAGGAATTTTACGTGTGAAATTGGGATGAATGTACACTGACGTCTCTGCGCGGCTAGCGGCTAGGTGGCAACCATGGATTGCTACCGTATGATGTAGATGAGGTGGTCACTTCTTAATCATTTGAGCGAAGGAACTTAAAATTTCAATTGTATTTATTGGCTGGTGCATGAAGACAACCAGAATCGAAGTAGAAACTGAATTTCAATCAAACAGTGAGAAACTCAAAATCCTTAACATAGGCGGCCATCATTGGAATTGGATGTTTAGTGCCAAGCTTATTTGGTTCGTCTTCAGTTTTGTTACAATTGTTGTAAATATGGCTTTAAAAGAAAGTCTCCTGGTGTTATATCTATCTAGCTACAAGACGAATTAGAATACGAAAACTACGACTTTATATTCAGATGTATTTTGTACCTAATAACGTAGATAGTAGGGGAATAATGAATGGGAATTCTTGCTGTCATGCAAAATACTTTTGACACACTACTTCATGAATTGTTTAAAGTTTTCAACTCTTTCATATCAGTTTCGTTCATTTCTATAGATTGTATCTCCTTCTCCAAAGTGTGAACATATTGTTTCAGTTCTTTCACCCTCACAAGTGAATATTCTCGCCTCTCGTTGGCATTATCGACATCTTCTTTCTGCACGGTACTGTGAACTCGTTTAAGTAAACGCTTGTATAAAATCGAGGTAGATGACATCCCCAAGATATCTGATAGTATCGATCGATGGTTAGACAGTAACCGGAATAAAGTATTCTTCGCAAACTTCAAATTATTCCAATTTGACACTGACTGATTTCTAGCTTGCAATTCGGCAATCGCTATTAGTAATTCAAACTGTTTTCGAATTTTCTGCGAAGAAACGTGATATTTATTATTCAAAACATCTAAATATTCTGAAGTGGAGGCAAGTCGCTGTTGTATAATCGTCTTGTTCATAGCAGACTCGGTCAACATTCTGTTCAGAAATTTATATGCGTCCTTATTTGTTTGGACCATGGATGCTGCATTCCTTAATTTTATCGATGCATCTTCTTTCGCCGCCATAAGGGATAGTCTTGTCTTGGGCAAATTTAGGCGAATAATTGTGGTATTTAAAGTCTGCGACGGAGGCTGTAAAATTGATCCTTCTGAACAGCATTTTCCTTGAGGGCAAGTACCTCGGCCGCCACACACTGGGAATTCTGTCGAGCAGCAATAACCACCATCGCACTTTAACGGGACTAATGCGTTACATTCGTGTGATGCAAGCTTAGTGACTCTTTCTGGATAGCTTGCGACCATCGCTTCCAATCTATCGACCTCGTGCACTCGATGATCGCTCGCGTTTATGATCCTGTTAATTACCTCGGAAGCTTTCCGCTGAATTGATGAAGAGCGTAAATGAATAATATTCGCAATTTTGTTTTTAAGCACTTTGTAAGTGGTCTCTTCTTCAGCCAATCTAGCTTCAAGCTCAGCAAACTCGATTCTCGTTCTTCTACGAGTTTCGTCGCCTTCAAGACGTTGTAACATTCGCATTTTGAGGAAAGCCAATTTTGCTCTTGAAGTTACCATGCTCAGTTGAAGCCGACTAGAATCATACATATATCGTACAAGAGTGTTGTTGACAATTGGCTCTCTCTCTTCTAGGGCAGCTGCCATAGCTTCACTGCGAAGAGATTGATCGCCCTTCATGAAGTCGTTTTCGACTTCTTGGTTGACGATGCCAAAATTTCGTGCAGCGATTTGCAAAACATTTTTGTATTGGCGCAGAATCACTTTTGAAAAATTTAAATTACCCAGATGACTTGAACCATTAAGCATATCAGAGAATAAATTTTTTTTAGTCGTTTGGGCGGTATCTAATTGTGGAAACAAATACATTAACTCGCGGATACCCATCTTGGCGGACCCAAGTTGCTCGGCGGCGCGGTTAAGGCGTTGAAGTGCAGATCGTTCATCAGCGTCAATAATGTTTGCTTCGATTACTGTGCTTTTTCTCGTTGAGTTGAGTGTCGGCACCTTAATATCGGTTCCAAGTTCCAGAAGGTGGCTATGGGTCGGGGCCAGTCCATGAAGTTGGTCTCCCAAATGTAACGCTCTCCTAAGAATTTTGATGGCAGAACTAGTGCTGACTTGAGCCCGTCGGCACGCAGACAACAGAAACAATTTGGTATCCTTCTTCTCTGGACTACGCAAAGCTAAATTACAGATGTGGTTGGACGCATCGGCAACTTCAAATTTAGCAAGACCATCTTTTATTGCAGTGTTATATTGGGAAACATGTTCACTTACTCTAGAACTACCCGAAAGGGTCGCTCCGTTTAATGCATATTTTCTTACTAAAGTGTTTAGTTTTTGGTTATAGTGATGCTCGATTTCCGACCGATAAACCGCATCCTGGTGTTTTAAACGATTCCTGAGATCCTCGAATTTGGCTTCCAATTTTAGTACGCGTTGGCGGTAATTTAATCGTAGTTGTCGGGTCTCGAATAAATGCATTTTTTTAGTTTCTAGGTTTCTCTTCTTGAGGCCTAGTATTTCCAGCGTCTTGTTGTTCAAATACGCCCGGGGGCGTTGCATGTTACTAGCAGCTGAGCCAGTCTGTAGCTTGATACCTATCGTTTGAAGTATATTCCGATCTGTATCTAATCGCTGTGTTGTCGAAACGTTCAACCTCCTGATAATTCTTTTCAACGCACTCTGCAAGATTTCGGATGAGCCACGTACCATAGAATTTAAACCTTGGTTTAGTGAATTTAATTCTTCCGTCCTTTTCAATCCTATATGTGAAATTAGCCGCCTCAATTTCGAAATTTCTTGTGTATTTGTCTTTCCTTCTCGTAAGGCCACTAAATGATCTCCTCTTCTTACATTTCTTGAAGCATAAACGGAATGACTGACACCGGTTTCAGACCTATTATTGGTGATTTCAGCAACAAGTTTCGCCAACACACCTTGTTGTCGTCTCATCCCTACGTTCACTTTATTCGACTGCTTTAGCGACCTAAGTAACTCTGCTTTTTCTCTTTTCATAATAACTAGGTCCATATCGCGCATGTCTAATTTGTGTGAGAGAATATGGTTTTTATACGCCAATAATTTCAAGTCCAAGGAGTTGTCTCGTTCTTCGTTGTGCCCGACATTTGCGTTGGCGTTTCCTTCTCTTTCAAAATCTTTCAGCAACCTTGTGTACTCTCCTGAGACGTCATGCACTCGACTTTGGGAACTGAGTTTTGCAATAAGTTTATCGCGTACATTTTTGCTAGAGTCACTGGAGGGTGTGTTCAGCCATTTTCGAAATAAAAGCTTGTTCAGTCCACCTTGTTCAGAAACTAATTTGACCAACGATTTTGTACTTCCGTTGGCATCAACATTTGATTTCAGAACATTCGTTCGTCCTTTTAAGTATGCCGACCATGCTTTGCTCCGCGATTCTCGCTGTGACCCTTCCATCAGTTTAAACACATTACCCATACCCTCCCAGTAACTCATAACCTGACTTTTCATGCTTTGAAGGGTTGTGACTTTCTGAACGGGCTTTATATTCACTATATGAATAGAAGTTGTTCCAGGCCATCGAAATTTACTTGTGAGATACTGGACAACATCTTTGAGCCCAAATTTGAATAAGGTGTGCATGATGTCTTCACCTATTAACTCCACTCGAACTTTAACAGACAATGAATCGCCAATGACAGTTTCTACTGCATGCGGGGAGATTTGTAATACTTTCGCTAGAGAATATGCTATCTCAAGCCTCTTCAAGGCATCTATAAAAGAGGATTTCACGCCCGTAATGTGCATAAAAATATCTGCTCTCATCGGAAATTCAGTCCGTTCTTCACTTACAATAGATTGGAGTTTTCGTAGAACTGATTGCTCAGCTTCGACCGCTTCTATGTCTTGGTGCACCCGTGCTCGAAGATATTTGCGTCTTGCGACATAAACACTCTCTTGGTGCCTGTACAAATTAAGCCATGCATTCCGGACCGACACTTCTAATGGGGTGGTCATATGTTCTTGTTGTCTTCTTCTTCTTGATTCCATGGATTTCGCAGTGCTGTAAATAGTCCTCATTTGTGCTTTAACATCTACTGCAGGATTCACATTATGAGTTCTAATAATGCTGGCACTTTCTTTTACATCATCCATTTCATTATGCAATTTTTTTGCCACAGAAAATTGAAAGCGAATAGGGTTTTTCAACGAGACAATTGATTTCGTGCCATTTGTCATGCGAGGAAAGTGATTTCCTTGTTGTCTAGAGCTATCTCTTAAATCTCTGTGTAACGATAAGTTATCCAAGGCTTCCATTTGTATTGCGTTGGACATTGCAAACTTTGCAATCTCGCTATCAACAATTTGTTTGGAAGTTAGTTCTTCAGTGCTTAAATTCTTGTACTTATCGCGTTCAATCTTCAGTAACCGCTCTGCTCTCCGCTCATTAGACGATGCTCGCGCTTTCCAATTTTCCAATTCTTTTTGGATCGGTACTATGGCACTTAAGTTGTGCAGAAGTGAAAACTTTTCGGACAGAAAAGTTGCTTTCTTGATTGAATTAGTTGCACTACTTCGGTAGGTTAAACTTATATTAGTCTGCATTTCTTTTTCCTTAAATGTCCATAAATGCTTAGTTGCTTCTTTGAGACGCTCAAGAGAAGTCCTCGCAATCTTCTTTGCACGAGAGTACTTTTCCGCATACACACTCAAGCTGTCCGCGCTAGTGTTGGATGAATTGTATTCATCTCGTGGACTGGATAAAACAGAATGAAGTTTCGCAGAAAGTAGAAGATCCGAAAGCAATTTTGTTTTCAATTTGAACTTGTTTTTCGTTCCGAAAAATAATTCGGATTGTAACTGGGCCCATCCTGCTTCTTGGGTAGACTGCGTGGCCTTCAATATATTAGCAGAGCGCATCAGGTGCGTAAGCCGGTCATTGATCAGATAGGATGCCAAAGAAGCGTTAAAGAATTGCGAAAGTTGGTGTATGTATTTCTTCGCCTTCTCAACCAAAACTGCATTTGCAGCCTTCGATGCAAAAAGCTCTGATGCGTGGAAACTTCTAATTGCAGCTAGATGTTTTTCCAGCATCCTTTTTTGGTTTTCCATAGTACTGTAGTTGCGCATTGCTTCTGTCAAAGAATTATTCGTTTGCCAAGAATGTTGATGAAGTTTGCGCAAATGAAACAACTTCATACGATCCTGTCCCTTAGTCGTTAAATTATTTTTTATCATTTGAGTAAGTTCGATATTCTCAAAAGCATGAACTGAGGTTCTGAGCTGGGAGATGACTCTTTTACACAATTTTAATTCTGCTTCCACTTGGGTCAATTCTCTCGTCAGCTCATGCTCGGCAGCTATAGTCTGAGACAGGGAAAACATGTGGGATCTGGCAGTCTTCTCAAAAGTGTGAAGTTCGTTGGCCCGAAATTTCAAGGTCCTATCGGCGATAATACTCCTACTTGAAGGCACGCGGGTTATGTTTTTGCGTTTGATCATGCGGAATAGGGCACTGAAAGTCAACTTTGAAAGACGTTTTGCACTGTCCGCCTCGACGCTGATGGCACTGTTCTGGGATAGATCTTTTATAAACATCTTGTAGAGGTGAGATACGGCGCTTGATAATTGACTCTCATACTCTTCGATATCCCCCAATATAATTTCTCGATTCGATGATCGTAAGCGCATCGGATGGAAAAAGTGTTCGCAGTTTGAAGGAGCAGACAACGTCATCTTCTTCACCCATGATATAGAGCTTAAAATGTTTTGTTTTTCGTCCGATATGGCCATCTTTTCTGATGCAAGTCTTCGACATTGTCCATGAATTTCATTCAAGTTTTGCTGCATGTTTTCCTTCGTGTAGGCGAGTAATCGAAGGGAATCTTCGCACTGACTCAGCTCTTCTTCAAGTATCTGTTCTTCTGTCAAGGTCGACTTCAACTTCCGCGATAAAAGCAGCCCGAGAGAAGATAGATGTTTTGACGATTCATGGCAACGCTGTAAGTACATTGACGAAACGAAAACATCGGAAATGTTCTCAACTTTGGAACCTTCAACGCTTTTGAGCAGTCCACTCAGTACATTCTCTACTGATGTATTTGTCTTCCTGCTGAGGCGAACCGACCATGCATGACCAACAAAGAATAAAAGCGTCAGAAAGATAGCACTTCTTCGCTTCCGGTGTACCATCGCAACGTTTTTTTAAAGGCGAAAAATGATATCTGCCAATTACTTTTTTCCACGCACGTTTTTCATACCATGGACAACACTTGTACGAAGTTCGTACATGTACAAGCCAAAACCAGTTATTGCAAGAGTTACTTCTAGTGAAAAACTAATCTGCGATCCCCCCCCCTTTTTTTGCTATTATCATTCAAATCCATATCATCTCCTCATTCTCGTTCCAGCTCGTTTTCGACTGACTCTAATTTACCTACTGTGTTCATGTATACGAACTTTTAGTCCAGAACACCCTCTTACTGTAACTTCGGGGAGATCGGAGGATATTGTTATAATAATCCTTAAATACCCTTAAATACATTGATTGTGGACGAGTTAAAAATGCTAATAAACCAATCTAAAAAATGACATATTACATAGGTGGTATACTTAACCCCAGTAAGGTGAATTCACGTAGTGCGTCTGTACAGTTCCCTGTTACTATTATACTATTATACTATTATACCAATTTATAGTAGTAATCCACCCGGAATAGAAATGGAAGTCATACTTGATCCTATAATGAGTTATAGGGAATTCTGGACCCTGGTATGAGAATATCCCGCGAATTAAATTATCTGCCTGCCGCCCCTGCCTACCTGCCTTAGCATAGCACATAGTTGCGACATGCAGCTTCGTGTACCTAGAGAATTAAACGAAGAAATAGAACAGACCCGTCGTGGGCGAGGTCTATAATCTATAACTACAATATGATTAATGGTGTTTTCCAACTTTGAATTCGATTCAATTCGTAACCATTACTTGGAGTATATTTACCCGTCATGGATTTGGAAACAGCAGATTAGCCTAGTTCAAGGATGAAAGTCGAGAATCGTTTGGCCAGTGGTGTTCCTCCAAGCCTTTGCAAACCAAGACACTCGACGAGCCTGGTCGGAGAACTTCAGAGTAGGCAGAATCCTAGGAGTGAGAAGAACCTGCTTGTCATTGTAACCGAGTATGCAAAGCTGCAAGAATTTGGTTTCCCTGATTAGATCGCGACACTCTAGAGGTAAAAGCTCTTTGCAGAGGCTCGTTCCGATGGTACTTGACAATAGCGATGGAGGAGAGCGGCTTTTTGACATCTACTCGCGCCTTCTGGTCGATCGTATAATATTTTTACAAGGGTCTATTTCAGATAACGTTGCGTCAGTAATCACAGCACAACTACTATATCTGGAAGCGGAAGACGCTATGAAACCAGTCCATATGTATATCAATAGCCCTGGAGGCTCGGTTTCGGCAGGGCTTGCAATTTTCGATACCATGCAGTACGTTCGGTGTCCTGTGTCAACTGTTTGTATCGGACAGGCGGCATCCATGGGTTCTTTACTACTGGCTGGAGGTGAAAATGGCATGCGCTTCAGCTTACCCAACTCTAGAATAATGTTGCACCAACCATCTGGGGGAGCTCAGGGTATGGCTTCTGATATACAAATTCAAGCAGAGGAAATTTTGAAACTGCGTAGAAAATTGAATAAGCTGTACGTTCTTCACACGTGTCGCAAGTTAGCTGAAATCGAATTGGCGACCGATAGGGACAGCTTTTTTAGTGCTCGCGAGGCACAAGAGTTCGGAATAATTGATTCTATTCTGAAGTCCAAACATTCTGTTGAATCGTCGTGACGAAGGTGGCAATGGATGATTCTTGGATACATTTTTTTCTGTATACTATCAAATAAACATGCATTGTTTGTAACTTTATTAAAGCCCCACAGAACAATTATACACTGTTACTCTTTTCTGTCCCTAGACCAGTCGTGGAAGAAATTGAACGAATCGTTGCAGACTCGCCAAATTTCCCTAATTAATTGCGGGGTATCTAACGTGTCATTGTCTAATAGCCTTCGATAGAGTCTACGAAGAATTTGGTTGGAACACCTAGCCTGAGTTGATTCGGTACTATTGTCGGATTCATCCCTCGCGCACATTGCGAATATGTTTTAAGGCGGAGGATGTTGTTTCCCTGGGAGTTTTCTGGGACGTTCTCGACTTTTCTGGCATACCCGAAGTCTGCAACTTCATGTTGATTATTCGCGCCGGTGGTTGCATGCAAAAAAGCATCAAATTGACCGCCCACCTCACCCCCAGAATGTTTGGGAAATGAGGCATTGGTAAACTGAACAGATACTCGCTGTCCCTTTTGTCGCGGTGGTTTTATCTTTATTGTTTAATCTATCTTAACTACATACTATATCAACTAATAAATGAACAAATACATACCATGATACTTAAACGAGAATATATAATATAGGCCACTGCTTGGACAATCACACAGGATCCCATTTCGGAGGACGGAGATAAAGCCACTCGATCTACTAATAGAGTAATATGAGGACTAATAGGGTTAGAAATTCAAACAAATAATTTGTCGTACATTCATTCATTGATTATTGTCAAGATGAGGAATTTGAGGCAGCACGTGATAATATGAGGTATCTGAATCATAGGAGAGAAGGTGCCCCCTGGGTACCTATTTGGAATGTGCCTGAGTGGAGCTTTATCAGATGGAGCCTGGAAAATCATTAACTACCTTGCAAAGAGAAAGTTTCCTACTCCACCTTCTGGATATGACAATCCTGAAGGTACTTTGAGCTATCACCCTGCTCGCTCACGTTGGACAGACATGTGGTTGCGTATTATTATGCGAACCATGTTTGATGCGGTAGCGAAACCGATTACCTCTGGCATCGAATTATGCAGAGCTATGGCGCCAACTGCGCTATCAATGGATCATGCCACTGAAGCAGATGACATGGAACCCACTAGGGCTTTACAAATACCAAGATGGGAATCATGTGA
>Ga0099797_100654_pt1 | contig 21523 bp, 12 predicted proteins | sample Uncmet_Sort48C_1_FD_89871 | JGI IMG/M metagenome (GOLD analysis project Ga0099797, IMG submission 89871) | Marine eukaryotic communities from CALCOFI LINE 67, Pacific Ocean - C012_Sort48C_1 | ecosystem: Environmental > Aquatic > Marine > Oceanic | place: Pacific Ocean: Monterey Bay | collected...
CCAAACTGTCTTGATTTACACTATTTTACTCCTTCTTTTGGAAATATTTTTCCAGTTAGAAGCATGGTACTGCGTATCATTTATCGATTGGCGCGGCGCATTGTGTATTTGGCTGATCATGGGGAGCCATTGGGTATGGTTGACGACAGCGTTGATAAGGATGGTGGATTCGTTGTATCAGTTCTTGCGGAGGAAGTATTTCCCTAGCCGGGCTACTCATGATACTAAATTTATGCTCGGAGGAGGACTCCAAGGCAATGGCCACGATGATCAAGAATCAGATGAAACAAATGGCACTAATCATAAAGGCTCCAATACTAATCATAATGGCTCTAATAGTAATACTACTCAAGATGGAGAATTTTCCAATATTAAGTCCCTCCAAAAAATGCAAAAATTTGCGAAACATTTAATGTCCTCTTCGAAACTTACTGCAGCAGCAGCGTCTTCGGTCAAAGCAACAGCGTCTTCGGTCAAAGCAACAGTGTCGGTCAAAGCAAAAGAGCCCTATTTTCCGAAGGTTGCGCGTTTTGAGGACATGGCTTCTGCGCGGTTCGAGGACACTTGGGAGAGGGTAACTAATCGCAGGGCGAGTATTATCGAAGATGAGGAACTTACCCAAAATGGTCACCATCATCATGGGAACTTGAAGTTGAGCGCAGTCCACAGTCACTCGCATCCTGGTCAGCACCCTACTAAGTTCAGTCACCAACCTGGTCAGGCTGACAATTACTATAATGACGGTGGTTATAATGACGGTCACGGTGTAGGACAACACAACCAGAGGGGAAGCTACAACCAGAGGGGAAGTGGCCACAACCAGAGGGGAAGTGGCCACAACCAGAGAGGAAGCGACTACTATTCTCAGAAGACTTCTAACGAGCTTTCCCCCGCTGTGACGAATTTGCATATGATGAAATCGATGATGCCGATGAAGTCAACAAAGTACAAAGAAATGCGGACCGAACTCGCTGAAATCGCGAACGAAAAGAACGATCATAACAAAACATTGTTAATTGGTTTGAGACAAAGGGTTGTGGGTGCTAAAATGTTCGGGAATGTTTTTTCAAGTGTGGGGAGTCTGAGTTCAAATGGGAGTACTAACCCCGATATTAGAACGATGCATAGCGATGGTCTGCGAACGATTCCAAGTGATGACAAACATTTTACTCACGATCGTCGACATACTCACGATCGTGGGGGGCATCGAGGACGTGATCAAGAACGAGGAGACAGGCATTATGCCAGTGGTCATGATCCAAATCGTGGGGGGAAAAAAGATAACTATCATGGGAGTTGTTATTCTGATTTCAGTGACGACGGCGATAAAGGTCAGAGAACAAAATCCCCTAATGTGTTGAATCAAAAAACACCTAATACGTTGAGCCCACAGCTGCCAAAACAGAACAAAAAACAACATATGAAACTCCAGAATCAAATAGAATCGGAAGCAATGGAGGTCGCAATACCAGATACCAATGGAGGACATACTACCGCGTCTGGTAAGGGAAATTCAAAGAATAAAAAGGGATCAGTGTCACCCCGCAGCTCATCGCCCCGCAATTCGAAAGGATCACCCAGAGACACTTCGAAAGGATCACCCCGTAATTCATCTCTGGGAAGAAAAAACAAGCACTTGTCCACAAAGAAGCAGCACAGTGATGAGTCGGATTTTGGAAGGAAAAAACAGAGCGACGACTCGGATTTTGGAAGGAAAAAACAGAGCGACGACTCGGATTTTGGAAAGAAAAAACCTGTGTCAGTAAGGGGGTCAAAACAGTCAGTCGCAAGGGAATCCCTCCCGGAAAACTTTGTTTAAACAAACAGAGCTCCTTCTAGCAGAGCTTCTCCTAGCAGATGAGCTAAGTTAGCTCAGCTAACAGATAAGTTTTGAGTGTTTAAGCAAAGTAAAAAAAAAAAGCAGGGATCATCCCGCAATTCGAAAGGATCACCCCGCAATTCGAAAGGATCGCCTCATATCTCTTATCACAGATGGACAAGATAAGGAAACACCCCCCCGCGCCCCCCCTTTGAGTCTGACGAAATCGATATACGTGCCGTGCTTGATTTCGGACACCCTTGCCGGTCGGTTTGTTTCCTTATCTTGTCCCCATCTGCCGCGAATTTGGCTTGATTTCGTTCAAAAAGGGGGCGCGGGGTTTTTTCGATTTGATTCGTGTTTTTCAGTGTTTCCTTATCTTGTCCATGTGTGAAATGAGAGAAAAGCGCAAAAGTCTGACCTTATCACTCTTGTGAGAGACACACTGACTCATAGTGATGACGCGGGCACCCCAAAGCAAAAGGAAAGTGATGACCCGGATTTTGGAAAGAGGAAACAGTCACTCCCGGAAAATTTTGCGTGATGACGATTGTGGGCTTAGGAAAGAAGTCACTCCCAGAGCATTTTGTTTAAGTTTGGAAAGAAAAAACAGTCATTCCCAGAAAATTGTGTTTAAGTTTGGAAAGAAAAAACAGTCACTCCCAGAAAATTTCGTTTAAGTTTGGAAAGAAAAAACAGTCACGCCCAGAAAAGTTTGCTTAAGTTTGGAAAGAAAAAACAGTCACTCCCAGAAAATTTTGCTTAAGTTTGGAAAGAAAAAACAGTCACTCCCAGAAAATTTCGTTTAAGTTTGGAAAGAAAAAACAGTCACTCCCAGAAAATTTCGTTTAAGTTTGGAAAGAAAAAACAGTCACTCCCAGAAAATTGTGTTTAAGTTTGGAAAGAAAAAACAGTCACACACCCCCAGAAAATTTCACTTAAGTTTGGAAAGAAAAAACAGTCACTCCCAGAAAATTTTGACTAAGCAGGTTTTAAGAAAGCAGTAATCTTGAAAGCGAGTTTGTCAGTTACCAGAGGGGACTAGTTGTAAGAAATTTGAGAAAAGTGGCGGACTCGGTTCAATTTGTGTGAGTTTTCTATTTAAAAGAACGTGGGGGCTTTTCCAAGTGTTCTAAAGCGGTTTAGATGGAATTTCAAAGACTATTGATGCGAGAGCTCGGAAACAAGGAGCGATGTGTTGTGCTGCGCACCTACGGTCTAATCGAGAATCGTCACGATTATCGTGTGTCTTTGCAAATTGGTATGTCAAATCTGTTGTGTGCGATGTGTGAGATATGAGAACTGAAGGAGATGTGGTGGCGTTGAGATTGGCGATTATGAGTTGGGACGTGTGTGCAATTTGTGTTTGTTGATGGAGGATGGGAGTGCGATCGGACGTGTGCGCGATTTGCGTTTGTTGATGGAGGATGGGAGTGCGATCGTGTCAAAAAAAAAAAAAAAATGTGAGTGGTGTTGCGATGATGTTTGCGATCGGATGTGAGTGCTGTTGCGATGATGGGAGTGCGATCGGATGTGATCATTGTTGCGATGATGTGTGTGTGATTTGGATCGGCTGTCTATGAATGTGCTGCAATTGCGTGCGATGCAGGTGGGAATTATTATTTACAGTGATATCATATCTATGGGGTATACTAACTTGCTGAGGATGACATGTCATGATGATTTTCCAATGTTTCCAAATTGAAACTTCATTTCCCAAATCCATCTACCAGGACTAAAGGTCTCCGGAATTTTTATTCCTGACGCAAAAAATAGTGAAAAAAAGTGAAATCTGTGAAGAGCACGCGCGTTAAAGAGAGAAAAGAAGCGTCCGATAACCAATCTTCGAAAGCTCTCTGTATCAGTTTTTGGCTCGACTGCCAGTCGGACAAACATAGCTGAGCCCTTCGGGAATACAGAAACTTGTGAAAGGGTTAGAAAGCTCAATCGTACTGCTGAATACACAGAAGCGATTGTTGTCAAACTTTGCGCGTCCATAATTTAGTATTTGCCAGCAATTTTTGCAACGTTACTTAAGTTGTGCGTTGTTCTCGATGGAAATCGATTTCTCTTTAACTAACTAACTAACTAACTAACTAACTAATACAACATAAGCACGGACATCCTGTATAGGATCACGATAGAGCATACGTATCATACGTATTTTCTTTCTGAGATTACCGAACTATGGATTTTTGCTAGCTCTGTGGTGATTCCTGGTTCCATAGTACATAATACCTCGGGGCTGCCTGTGGCGGGGACAGCGTTAAAGAAGAAGAAGAAGCTTTTTGTTGTCTTTGTTTGTGCCAACCGTACGTCAATCGAGTCTGAGAACGGTGGACAGTTGCTGATTGAGAACGGAAGCATTTACAAGATCATTACATCTTATTCAGAATAAGACAGACAACATACATAGTCAATCAAAAGACCTTGACTCCATTGCTGAACTACTTGTCAAGAGATCACGGTAGGCGTGTCTCTAAGGAGATTCAACATATAAAATTTGTAATCCATTTCTAATACACAAGAGATTTTAAGAGTCATCTTTTTTAAAACGACAACTATCGAGCGGTATCTGTAAACGACAGCTATCGAGCGATATCTGAATTTGCATCGAACATTTGGACTGAGTTCTAGCATCGAACGATTGGACAGAATTTAGCCAAACACAGGAGTATTTTTTTTTTTTTGAGATTTTCTCCTGTATAGGCTTAACATCATCATAGGATCACGATAGACTCCATACGTATCATATACGTATAAAAATTAAGATTGAATATCTACCCGTCCAAACAACTGCTGCATTCGTAAGAGATAATATTGAATATCTACCCGTCCAAACAACTGCTGCATTCGTAAGAGATAATATTGAATATCTACCCGTCCAAACAAGTTTTGCATTGAATATCTTCCGTATTTTCAAGTGCTACAGTGAATATTTTTCTGTCCATGCAAGTGTTGTATGTCTACAGTGAGCAAAAAAAAAAAAAGTATCACAAAAAAACTTAAAGCATTTCTGAACTCAGAACGAATTGCCAGACCTCCAAAAAGTTAGTAACGTTACTTTGAGTAATACTTAAAACAAAGCTAAACCAATCTAACAAGAAAGCTAAACCAATCTAACAAGAAAGTTAAACCAATCTAACAAGAAAGTTAAACCAAAAACATAAACAAACATGTTGCAAAGCCTCCTGAAGGTCTCCTCCTTCATTGTGAGCCCCCTCCTTCAGGGGGGCCTCCTGGACCTTGTGGAGGGAGTGACCGCCACCTCGCCGTATTGGTGCATCCGATCAAAATTCAGCGACGAGAATCCCTACGACACCTCACTCCAAAGAACCGGCGTCAAACCGTTCGAAGAAGTCGACGGGTGTATCGAAGACCAATCCTGCTTCCTCGTCTCCAACATCGACTTACAAAACGCGCGCACCGCTGCACTCGGCACCGCATTCCCGATCTTCGAGAACAGGGCCATCCCAGAAATTTCCCCGAAAGACGGGTGGGAGTTGCTCGATAACACCAACGTCATCTTCGACGATGATTCGGTGATGCACGTGCACGCTGTGGGGACGTTTAAAGGCGCGCCGGCTATTGGATCTTACCTTGCCGCTCCGCATTCGAAGGTCGGTCAATTGGGCCATGTCTCAACTCTTTCCGTAACTCCTTCCATCGTCGATCGGAACACCATCTATCTCTCCCTAGAAAGAGAAGAAGTATGGACGTATTTGAAAGGTTCTGCAGAAGAGAAGCAAATGACAAACTGGAAAATTCAGGCGACTTTTTACCCCTGTTCGGTTCGGTTGAGAACCTATGTCGTCGAGTTCCCTGAATTTACGCGCCGAGCGTTCGTCAACACCGCTTTGTATCCAACGCATGAACTCCAAAATCGTCCGCAGAGACAGATGGAGACTTGTGTTAGGATTCAAAAATACTGCACAGGTCCTTATCAACAGTATAAAGACCTCGACCATTGTATGAGTTACATGGACACACTACCAGTCATAGACCCGATTTGCGCGATTAAGTATGGGAGTTTTTCTTTGATGGGGAATTCTTATATTTGTAAGTATTTACACCAGTTTATGAACTCTTTCCAGCCACATTTGCATTGTTTCCACGCCGGTATGGGGTTGCCCGATACAAAAGGAAAGCGCAAATGCGTGCCGATGGATTGTCAGAACGACGACACGCCGGTGGAGTTGATTCCTGAATACATGACGGAGGCTGCGAAAGAGGAGAATGATCTGAGGACGGTTTTTACTCGGTACGAGATTGATGGGAAGAGTAAATGGATCGAAGAACCGCTTGGGGACAAGCTTAATTCTACTGCGAGTAGTAGCTTTAAGTCTCTTGTTGCAAAAAAATCCTCCTCCTCTTCTTATCCATATCCTGCACAGTGTGCCAAAGATGAACGCGACGAAATCGCTGCGGCTACGGTTCTCACCATCCCCGCCTGTCTCCCTGCTCTCGCCACCAGTACCTGCACGCCGCAATGCAGTCGCGCAGTCACCCAATGGCTCGGGCGTTTCGCAGATTCCGGGGCGGTGTGTCGCTGTAATTGGAATGCGGACACGAATTCGCCTGAATTATTTAAATCTTCGCTACTCCTAAAAACGCTTTCCGTCGACGCTATCACGTTGATCGGGTTGTGTACAGCCGGCCAACAAGGTCCGGCCTCTGCGAATTTCTCCCCTCCGCCCTGCGTCGACTCTGTGCAAGGTTTTCTCAGTTGCCCGAAGTTCGGCTATTATCGGGGGAGGACGCAATGCCACAAATTCGATTACCGTGCTCTTTTCGCTGGCATTCTCAAATCCTGGAGAGCGGAAGAAAATTTCTACGGGAGGGTTACGACCTCTAATAAAGTCGCATCTACCGAGTGCCAAGTCGTGCATTTGTGGGATTCTTGGAGAAGACAGGGCAAAGGCTACGAGGTTCGCGGTGATATTTTCGGAGTGGATTGGGATGATAATTTCGCGGCTGGTGCAGAAGATGACAAAACGCACCAAGCCACTAAACGCTTCCACGGAGCACAAATCCACCCGGAAATCGTGAAGGAACGTTCGACCTATTCGGGGGGCAAGGACGAAACGGACGCCAATTACATCTTCACCACCTATGAATCCGTATTGAGAACACTCACGAATGAATACCAAGAGCGTGACACGTTGCAGGTGTTCATGGTTGGGCCATGCTATTACGGTGATCCTGATGCTGCGGATTTGGCGAAATCTTACCTAAATCCGTTGATGTACACTTCTCAAACACCATTACATCAAGCGACGCGTGGTTTGATGCTGGACGTCATGCCCGGTTTGGCGAAAAACATTCCGCGCACCGGGGAGTCGCGCTCCATGGTCGAGCAGGTTTTGGAGTATTTTTATTTGGCGAAAGCTTATGACAATCTCGAACAGGGGGCATATAATTTCCCGAAGTCCTATCACATCAAGGAGCCAGAACCTTACCCCTACGAACTCTCCCAAGAAAACCTCCTCCGCGCCACCGGTGTCGCCGCCTCGTGTTTGATTTGGGGAACAAAATCGCAGAAATTATGCGAAAACACCGAACTCGGTTGGCGCTGGAATAAAGCCGCGGGGGATTTGATACTCGTAGCGTTGCGGCTTTTTGATCCGAAATATTTGCAAAGGATGAATTCGGATTTGGTTTCGACCGCCATTAAAAACAGCAAATTTCAGGTTTACGAAATTCTCAAGGAGCATGTTTTTTCCGAAGAAGAGCTCCTAGCGATTTGGGAGAAGCATTTCACTTCAGACATTAGTGCAGCTATTTGGAAAAATTATCTCGGTCCGGACTTGCAATATGATCTGGACAATCCCACGGAAACAATGCTTCATACAATCGAAGAAGAATTTTTCCAACCTATTCCTGGATTGGTTGGAACTCTTTTGAATACGGTGCAGAAAGTGGATGAGGATCATTGTGAGGCTATGCCTATGTTTGAAAAATCGCCGGAGAGATTTATTCTCGAAATACAGAGAGTCCGCATCAATCGCCCGGCGTTGACTCTTGTGTCAAGGGAAACTCATGCAGAAGTCCAAGAGTCTGAACCTGAACAAGTTTCGGAAGATGAAGAAGAAAAAAATCCTGTACGATACCATCTCGCCGGGCACGCCCATCTCGACCCCGACCGTTTCAGCGACCCATTAACTTTCAATCCCGATCGCGCAGATATGGGTCATGTCATGAATTTTAATGCTCTTGAGTCGGATATTGGCGATGTTGTCGCCAAAGGAAACAAACCGGCCACGTCTTTAACACGAGTTTGCCCCGGGCGTTCTTTCGCTTTGAAATTCATCAAGGAAGTTGCCCCCGTTTTTTTCAACCCCGGATACCATCACGGCTATTATCACAATGGTGTGATCCATGACAGACAATCGTGGCAATGTGCGAATGGTATCACGAAACGACACGGCGTCGAATTTATCCACGATTTGATAACCGTAGTGCCTGATTATAAAGGTAAAAAATCGAAAGGAAAATACGAAACCGAGTTAAAAGAAGCAACATTCGAAGTCTACAAAGTCGTCCCAAACCACGATGAGAGAGAAGGCGACGCTACTTGGAAACCACTGATGGACTTCGACGACATCGATACCTCAAACCAAAGAACGTTGATGATCTTACTTCACGGGATATTTCCGGATATGCCGATCTCCTGGGCCCAATTCATCGACCAAATGCGAGAGGAGGGCCGTAATAAAGATTACCAGTATTGGGCAGTCACATTGCCGAACTTAGGGAATAAAGGGAGTACATTTGCGAGGGCTGATTTCCCCACGATGGCGGAGTATATTCGAATGTTGATTTTGAAAGCGAAAGGTATGGGGAAATACAACCGGATCTATGTAGCCGGGCGTGGAATGGGCGGCATTCTCGGTTGGTACGTCGCTGACTTGATGGACCCGGAGGAATTGGATGGATTTATTTCGTTTTCACCGCATCCGTTGGCCTATATTGACCATTATTCACATGTTCCAGCGAGTCAATACTATGGAAGTCCCTTTCTGCATTCCGTCACATCCGACATGTACCTCGGCGCGAATAACTTCGAAATGTTCACAGAGCAATTAAAAAACGAAACTTGGTGGGACGTTACGTACAAAAACGATTTACAGCAATTTTGGCGCAAAACAGGCCCCAATCGTTTGTCTTCTTACTATCGCGACAATATCGAAATCAATCCAACTACCGGCTATCCTATGCTCTTAGATTACAAATCCGCGAAGAACCTCGATCCGAAAACTCATATCATTCTGATCGCTGCCGAACGAGACTTATTCCTCCCCTCCATGACCCTCAGAAAATCTCTCGCCCTCCTCACCGCCCGCCCCGGCCGGATTATCCGTTTCGAGGAAATCCGCGGGCCAGCGGATTTAACCGATTTATTTTACCTTCCGCAGGACGAATTAAGGACAAAAATCGTCTCTGGCGGCAGAACGCAGTCAGTGGGATCAGAAGTCACGTGGTTCACCAGAAGGACAGATCGTCTGAAAGTCTCCTTCATGCAGTATTTCCGTCATCATCCCAACTTCGAAGAATTCGCTATTATTGATGATTATAAACAGCACATTATCACGTTTTACATTATTTTCCTAACTATGATCATCATGACAAGCGGTTTAATTGCGGAGTTGTATATCGGTCCGATTATCACAACGCAATACGGCCACGCGCAGTGGACATTCGCGCAGGTAGCAAGCGTGCCGTTCAATTTCGCCGCTTTCATTTCAGGAAGCTTTCTCGGAGTTCCATTGTATTTAGCGGGATTGTTTAAATTCGCCTACCCCGAAATCACCAGCGGTATTATTCTTCCTCTCACAGAATCCGGGGCGGAATTTTTCGAAGGAAATCAGATCGAGCGTTGGACGGTTTTATGCGACTCTTTAGCGCTGGTGGTGCATCATACTGGCGGCACACTCTTATACTTTTCAGTCTTGATGGAGGTGGTCGATCCTTTTGACGTCTTGCTCGTTTCAATCGCGGTTGGGCTCCAACACTTAGTCTCCTTCGTGAAGTATCAAACTGTATTGATTTACACTATTTTACTGTTGCTTCTCGAGATTCTCTTCCAATTAGAAGCGTGGTACTCCGTTTCATTTATCGATTGGCGCGGCGCATTGGGGATTTGGCTGATAATGGGGAGTCATTGGGTATGGTTGACGACAGCGTTGATAAGGATGGTGGATTCGTTGTATCAGTTTCTGCGGCAGTTCATAAGGAGGAAATATTTCCCAAGGCCTTCAGACAAGTCTAATATGGCACTTGGAGATGATGCAGAAGATGCAGAAAATTTACAAGATGAAAAATCAAATAAAAGCGGGTCCAATAGTAATGGCACAGATGGAGAGTTTTCCAATCTTAAGTCTCTTCAAAAGATGCAAACATTTGCGAAACATTTAATTTCGAAGACGATGTCATCTTCGAAACTTACTTCAGCAGCGTCTTCGGTCAAAGCAACAGTGTCGGTCAAAGCAAAAGAGCCATATTTTCCGAAGGTTGCGCGGTTTGAGGACATGGCCCAGGCTTCTTTGGAGAGAGTAACCCATCGCAGGCCGAGTGTTATCGAGGAAGGCGATGAGGCACAGGCCCAGGGTAATGGGGCGCATTATGATGATCATAGTCACCATCCTGGTCACCATGGGAAGAACTTGGGTGAAAAATCCCACAGTCACCCACATCCTGGTCAGCACCCTAAGTTCAGTCACCACCCTGGTCAGCACCCTAACTTCAGTCACCACCCTGGGCATGACAATTACTACAATGACGGTCATAATGACGGTCACGGTGTAGGCCACCACAACCAGAGAGGAAGCCACAACCAGAGAGGCAGCGACTATTCTCGGAAGTCCAACGAATTAACCCCGGCTATGACGAACTTTCATATGATGAAGTCAACCCTAATGCCGATGAAGTCGACAAATTACAAAGATCTCCGTTTCGAACTCGCTGAAATCGCGGAAGAAAAGAAGGATCATAACAAAATGATGCTTAACGGATTGAGGCAAAGAGTTGTTGGAGCTAAAATGTTCGCAAATGTGTTTTCAAGTGTGGGGAGTCTGAATTCAAATGGGACCATTAGAACGAGGTATAGCGATGGTCTGCGAACGATTCCTAGTGATGACAAACATTTTCAACATGCTCACGATCGTGGGGGGCATCGAGGACGTGATCAAGAACGAGGAGACAGGCACTATGCCAGTGGTCACGATCCTCGTGGGAGGGGTCATAATCATGGCAGTCAATTCAGTGACTACAGTGACGACGGTCAAAGAACAAAAGCGCATGCCCCTAATACGTTGAGACCAAATACATTGAGCCCACAGCTGCCAAAACAGAACAAAAAGCAACATATGAAACTCCAGAATCAAATAGAATCGGAAGCAATGGAGGTCGCAATACCAGATACCAATGGAGGACATACTACCGCGTCTGGTAAGGGAAATCCAAAGAATAAAAAGGGATCAGTGTCACCCCGCAGTTCATCACCTCGCAATTCGAAAGGATCACCCAGAGACACTTCGAAAGGATCGCCCCGTAATTCATCTCTGGGAAGAAAAAACAAGCACTTGTCCACAAAGAAGCAGCACAGTGATGAGTCGGATTTTGGAAGGAAAAAACAGAGCGACGATTCGGATTTTGGAAGGAAAAAACAGAGCGACGATTCGGATTTTGGAACGAACAAACCTGCGTCGGTAAGAGAATCAAAATCCAATTCAGTCGCAAGGGAATCCCTTCCGGAAAACTTTGTTTAAACTCCCAGAATTTAGAAAATTTTGTTTAAACTCCCAGAATTACTAAACTCCCAGAAAATTTTGTTGAAACTTGGAAAGAAGTCACTCCCAGAAAATTTTGTGTGACGATGCGGATTTGGGAAAGAAGCCACTTCCAGAAAATTTTGTTTAAGTTTGGAAAGAAGAAACAGTCACTCCCAGAAAATTTTGTGTGACGATGCGGATTTTGGAAAGAAGTCACTCCCAGAAAATTTTGTGTAAGCAGGTTTTAAGAAAGCAATTATGTTTGAAAATGTTGCAAGAGTTTTTCAGTTACCAGCTTCCCTCTCAGAGGGGAACTAGCTCAAAACTGAGAAATCAGCTTGGCCGACGACTCGGTCCAATTTGTGTGAGTTTTCTTTTTAAAAAAGGAAGTAGTCTCCAAATTTTGTGATCTAAAAATAGGAGGTCTGTGTGTGTTTTCAGAAAGATAAAAAAATTTTTGTATCAAAAACACGGGCAGTTTGTACGAAACACACGTGTAGTGCATGCTTATGTTTTGCGATATTTTCCGCGATTATTATAATAGAAGTCGATCAACTGTCAGTGCTTAAGTCAGGTCGTGAGTAAGTTCTGCAATTAGAGAGAGAAAATCCAGTCATTTATTTGTCTGCAGACGCAGCGTCTCTAGACGTGGACAATTTAAAAGCTATGTAATAATCTGTTTGGAAAGAATTTAGAAAGAACCGTCAATCTCGATTCTCGGAAAGAAAAAACTTTGTTTAATTTGTGAAAATCTAAAAAGTAGCTCCTAAAAAGCTCAGTCTACAAGGCTCAGCGTTGTGAAGATAATTTTGAAAATATTTTTCAGGTTGCTGTGACCATCAGCATCATGAGTTTCATGGGCGTATGGGTTTTGGGTCTTGGGTCGTTATCCATCCGGCATATGGGTAGTTATCCGGCCGTCATGTGGGTAAGTAGTTACCCACCCTAGTATGACAGTTCATGATCGATACGATAGATCCTAGTGCACTATCTTAGTGCTCGATATATTGATAGATCATAGGGCATCTTAATGCTCGATATAGTAAGAAAAAGAAAAAAAGAGAGAGAACGTCCGATATAATTTTCAAAATTTTGCATGATTCTTTCATGTTTCGATATCATATTAAAAATTTTGCAGATATTTTTGGTCGATATTTATAAGGTAAGCTAATACCATCGATATAAGATTAGCCGTTTTGTTGTCACAGAGCCGCTCTGTTGTCACAGAGCCGTTCTGGTCCAGTCCAGACGAATCAATGACCATGTCTCCAATGGCAATTGATGAAGTCGCCTAGCGAAAATATTGAAGTATGATTAGCGAAAGTATTGAAGTATGATTAGTAACGAAAGTATTCCAGTCAACACCCTTCTGACTATCAGCGTCGGAAAGCATTGAAGTTATTTTTTCAGAAGTAGTTTCAGAAGTAGGATTCGAGCGTTGGATCGTTTCCCAGGAAACGGCGAAAGTGATGAGATGAATTGTGTAAAGAATATACAAGAAAGCGAAGTGAAAAGAAAACTCCAAATTGAGGGGGAGGTGAGTCTATTTGATCGTCTTCGCGATTCTATTGATATTTTCTCGAAGTTAGACGAAACAAGTATCCTAATTGAAGTCACCCGCAAGCAATTGAGTCATCGAGAGAAAAAGAGGAAAAGCTAAAAGCCTGATCTTCTGCGTGTGACGCAGTGTATCAGAGAAAAGGAGGCAAAATAAACAAACTACACGGAGGAAGCTTCAGCTTGCTACTTTTTTCCAAAAGAGGCAGTGGCACTCTGTTGGTTCGACAGGTATGTTGTCGGTTCGGCAGGTATGTTGTCGCTTCCTAAAAAGGGCACTCTGATGCTTCGATATTTCGATATTATTTCGATATTTTTATAGAATTCTGTCGGTACGGTATACAGATTGAGACTTTGGATGATTGCGATGAGAGAGTGTGTTCGAATTTCGAAATCGAAAAGTTCCCGGGCCATAACTTGAACGGTGGCGCGGCAAGTGGTTTTTTTTCTGGAAACTCCTTTATTCATGTGTTGTCATTTGCATTTTCGGGCCTGAAAGTTCATTCGAATTATCGGCATCAGTCTCAGATTTCGGCAGCGATCATTTGTATTCCTGTTTTTTATGGCGCGCTTGTTTTAACGGCATAAGATTACATCATTACTGATCCAGCGACCCGGTGCGAACATTTTTTCCTGTCTCACATCGTCAATGAATGGTCTTTGTCAATGAATTTTCTTTGGTCCAACGTTCGAACATTTGTAAATTGTTTTCCATTTGGACAACAAGGCTATTGCCCCAATGGTTAACGTACAGTTTTCCATTATGAAGGGCCCGAGGTTCGAGTCCGATTCCATAACATTTTTCAAAAATAATCACTCTTGATTGGATTTTTTTTCGCAGGGATTATTCGCATCATTGTAATTTGTCATTGCCTCGACATTGTCTTTGAAATTGATTTTCTCAATGCGTATGATTCTAATTTATTGGCCGTTCTGTTAATCTGTCATAGCTCATTGATATCTGTCGTAATTCATTGACTTGTCTCCATTATATTCATTGTCTTCATGTTTGGGCCCATTCATAGTTGAATCTATTTTTTTCCAAATTTTTGAATCCATAGTCATCGCGTCTACTCCGAAAGGAGGATCTGTAACTGTAACTCATCGAAACAAATACAAATACAAATCCATAATCGACGTCCGTTTCTACGTTTTAGGAGGTTTTTCATTCAAGGTTATTAAGTACTCGTTCAATCTGTAGTGTAACTGTGTTACAGCACCTGTGATATAGTATTTGTCATTGCCACATCATAACTGCAATCATGTTGCGCACACTAACCGGAAACTTTTTCTGCTTCTTCGCAGTCTTTTTTCTGATCGTATTGCAACTGCATTGGGTTCTGCAGAGTCTCTCTTTTGGTCTTTTGGGCATTTACATCAATTCCTGTTACAGAGAGTGGGTGTTTCATTTCTCAGCCCGTGTTCCGAGAACCGACACCAAAAGCCCGTCCTATGCTAGAAGGCCGGCGGTGCACAGGAGCAGTTTGACACGGGGTAGGCTGGGGATGGAGGATTGTGATTCTCCTGAAGGAGAGGCAGAGGCAATCAGTTGTCCGCACAAGAAATTGAATGCTGCTCATCATGACGGGAGTAAGAGTGAAAGTCGTCAAAATGTGGGTGCGAGTGATTGTCCTTTTCTTCAGAGTAGTGGCAAGAGTCACACTGGCAAGAGTGGCGATATTGGTGCTATTGGCAAGAATGATACTAAGAAGCATGATAATGGCAAGAGTGACATTGGCAAGAGTGATAATGGCAAGAGTGACACTGGTAAGACAAACAGCAAAAAACTTCTCAAATCGAGAAATCCTTTTTTCTCCAGTCTTTCCAAGTGTTTGCCCTTCCAACCTTTCCAGGACAAGCCTCTGCAAGAGTCAGACAATCGTCTCCCCAACCAGAAAGACAAGAAAAGTGTACATATAGCTTCTCACTCTCCTCAGACCGGTAAATTTGAGACGGCGACGACTCCAAATCGAAATTTGTCGGTCTCTATACCGACTGATCAAAATGGAATGTCTGGAAGTCATTCAGCGAAACCCACTCAGAATGAAACTCTCAGAGTGAAACCTCCGTCACTAGAGAGAGCCCCGTCACTGGCGAGAGCCTGGACCCCCAAAAAATTCGGCGGGTCTAGCGGTATTCTACTCAAACGCAAGTCTCGCGAATTTGGGCGGCAGGGAACCTCCAGCGATTTTTCTGAGATATTAAAAGAAATGAGTGCAAAGAAGGAAATGAATGCAAAGGAGGAAATGAATGCAAAGAGTGACGATTCCGATTCAGATTCAGATGCTGCAACAAATGAAGACTCAGCGCAGTCTGTGGCGAGAAGTAATTCGATTGGTAATAGCAAAGTATCTACAGAGGAGGCAAAATCTACAGAGACGTCCAAATCTACAGTTTCTAAGGCTCTTGGCAGTGAAAAGAGTCTAAAGTCCATTACCAAAACTGTAAAGACCTGCACATTTTCAGAGGATAGTATTTCCTCTGACCGTGACAAGAAGGATCCGAATCGCAAAAAGACTGATCCTCTCAAAAAGACTGCGCTATCCGTATTAGCGGCCGAGAAGATCCGAAAAACAGCGCCAGCTCTTGACATGAATCACGTCTACATCTCGTTTTGGGGGTGGTTACGCATTTGCTTCACAATCCGGCTCTCATTATGGGTTTCTGCAGCATATTGGTTTTTGCAACTCAAGTTCTTCACCTTTCTCCACAATTCGGGTTTCAATCAGAAATGGCGCAAATGGTTGGGGGCCAGAAATTATCAGAATGATCACAACAGCATCACAGTCAGTCACTTACCAACTTTGAAGTTGGGAGACCCATTGCGTGGTGATTCTGACGCGATTACCAACAAGCACGATTCTGACGAAAATGATTCTGACAAAAATGATTCTGATACACTGTCAGACACATCTTCCGCCAGTTCTTCTGACACGTCTAAGACTACGATAACCAAGACGCCGACAACAAGCAAGGCGCTAGTACATTCCACAGACCGAAAGAAAGACACAAAGAAAATAGGGCCAAACGGAAAGAAAATAGGCTCCGACAACTGGGCCGAGAACAATCTTTCGGAAGACGTTTTCGCCCGTGTGATGGGCGAACTGTTACTCGAAGTGCCTATGTTTTGCCTATTGTATCAGGGGAAAGTGGAGGGTCAAGGCAAAAAGGAGCAGGGTGATGTCCAAGAAAATTTCGAATCTGAAGAAGATAAATCCGGAAAAAAGAATCCAGAAAACGAAAAAGTATTGGGCGAATTCGTGATAAAATCAATGGTCGTACTGACGCCGGAGAATGCGAAGAAAGAGGACATCTTTGATGACATCAAATCAATCTCAGATGAGGCATTCGAAAAGCTAAAAAATCAAAAAACGCCGCTGCATGTACTCCGCCGTCTCACATTCATCGTAGATCTAGTACAGCGCAAGGTCGTAGACAGTCTCCTGGGCCCCGTGGAAGGGATCGCTTTATCCGAAGCGCCCACAGGTGCTCACCCGTCATGGTTTGATGGGTCTTGGGTAGGAGGTCAACACAATTTCAAACGACATGAATTCAAGAAGTCTCCTGACATCAGTCTCCCACCTCAAGACTCATTCCTGTTTTTGATGGCCTATGGCGCTACCGGGCATTCGCAGTCACATTCTCTAGCGAACTGGGGCATTGACGTCGATTCATCTAACAAATTTATCAGAGATATGAGTCTGATTACCACGGTTTACAATTTTTTCGGCAATGTCGGCGGTTCCCAGTTTCTGGATCCAAACAAAATCGGATATCAAAATGCTACCGGTTTCCATTACATTTTCGAATGCCCGATATACCGTCACGATTATATTGCGGAATTGAGCAAGTATTCGGAGAGTGTACGCTTCGTAATACGAACTAGGAGAGAATTCTTGAGAAAATTCGAAGAATTGAAAAACGATGACTCTGCGAACGGAAGTAACAACAGGTGGGGCTTGCAAAACATCGATGGCGAAGCCATGTTTGTCGGCACTTTAATCCACTCCCTAGATCATTCGTTAATTCATGTCCTAACCCGGAAAACGCTCCAGAAAATCAAATCCCAAAGCGCGTCATACAAACAAAGTCCGTTTTTCGTAAGAAAATTCGATGATCTTCTAACGTACTGTCAGCCAAAAGAAGTGTCTTGTTTCGGAGCTCATTTATCGGACAATCATCTCATGACAAAAAACTCCAAGTTAGACAAGCTAACACGTCCACACGCATTGCGACACGCAATGGCTTGCGCATATGCATTGATCGCACGTCCGCATTATCCGGAATGGATTCTAAAGCATACGTGGAAAGAGGCAGATCACCCTTTGTTTCGTGATGTATACGAAAAAGTATGGAAAATCAACCCAGAAAGAGCGGAACTGCTGTTGTGTAGCATTATCATGTGAAGGCCTGTTTTTTCTTGTATAATCACACACATGTAGAATCAGTCGAACTCTTTATCGTGTAGAATCAACCTAACTCTTTATTGTGTAGAATCAAGCTAACCCCAATCGAATTAAATCTTTCTGACCGCTCTAACCAATCGAAAAAATATCTAATTTCTAACCCCCCCTCCAATCTAACCGGTCGAGTCAACACCTTATCAACCGAATCACATATGAGCAACACACGGTCAAAGATGTTTTTTTGCTACAGATTACAATTTAGGTTGGTTATTAAGGTTCAAGTTGTCTAGGAAACTGGAAGCCGCAGGCTGGAAGTACTATCTTGAATCTCTGTTGCACTATATCGTTTTCGTTGATGGTAGTATCGCTTTCGTCGATGGTGACAAGGTCTGAAAAAGGTATACAAAGGAATTTGGAAGTCTGAAAATAGTTAAACACTGCATGGCTGCATACATGGAATGGAAATTGTATGAAAATATTTTCCAACGAGAGATCTCAACTACATACAAACTGGAACACACATCTGAATGTGCCAAGCCTCTATGAGTGATGTGCCTTATAACCATCTATGAGTGATGTCGGACGTGTCATATACGTATCAATGATTTTTGGGTCAAATATTGACGAAGCTCGGAGTCTCAGTTCCCCGCAGAGGCTTAGATTTAAGCTTTCGAAAATCCGCGTTATTAAGCCCCGACGGTTTGAATCGCCGCACTTTTTGTGATGGTCATTGTCGGACGATTTGTCCGACAGGAGTCGACTCTGTGAGTCACTTAAACTCTGCCATCAACGTGCAGCGATTCCTTATTGGCCCGCTGTTGTGGCTCATTTGCAGTAAAAGGAGGACCGTTGCCTTTTTTTTTCAGTCGAATTTGCATATCATAATGCGAGAAAGAATAAGCGGTGTAGGTTCAATTGCGAAGCTCAAACATTTTGGAAAAAATTTTGCCTTTCAGGCAAAAAGTACAAGAAGTGTCTGGCTGAAACAAGAGGCGATATTGTCTTTCTAAGCTATGTATTTGATGCGTGTTGTGATGCATGCCATACTTATCACAATTGAACTTGCAAGTCATGTTTGGGGAAAGTCCATGCCGCATGGTGCGTGTGGAATTTCAATTTTTTGGACATCAGAAATTTGTATTTTTGGGTGCTTCATGGTCTGTGGAAGTGTCAGATTGAGTCAGTAATTGGTTGTTCTCGTCTGAAGGACGATGGTATCAGTCGGCATTGAAATTTGAGTGATTTTATCAAAGCGGCGATGTTTAGATTCTACAAGACGGCTTTTTTCAGAAATCTGTCAAGTGACAAAGTTTTTCACGCTTTTGAGTTTATGATTGTCATGAGCTCATGATATGAATCTGATATATCTTGCAGAAGTTTTCAATTTTCAATGATTTTTTTCAAATTTCAGCAAGGGAATTGAGAGAAATTAATATCCATTCACGACTCATATACAGTAACAGTATACATAGCAATTCACGACTCACATAAATTTTGGAATCATGTTGCGAACGCTGACTGGCAACTTTTTCTGCTTCTTCGCAGTCTTTTTTCTGATCGTATTCTGGATTCTACGTGATCAGTGGGTATTGCAGAATGCATCTTTCGGAATTTTGGGTACGTATATTTATTCCTGTTACAAAGAATGGAAATTGCATTTCTCAACCCGTGTCCCGAGAACTGACATCAACAGTCCATCCTATGGCAGAAGGCCGGCGGTACACAGGAGCTCTATGACAAGAGGAAGGCTGGGCATGGGGGAGCACTCGTTCTCAGTTAAAGACTGTCAGGGGGATTGTAAAGAAAGTGGGCTAAGTATAAGTGATTGCCCCTACATGATTCAAAACAATCAAAACGGGGGGGAGTAAGAGTGATCAATGCCCTTACATTATGACTCAAAACAATAAAACCCAGAACAGCACACAGAATACGAGTGATCCAAGTCCTCAGAGTAAGAGAGTCAAGAGTGATGAGTCAAAAAGTCATTTTCTGAAGCATAATTCTATCTGTTCCAGTCTTTCTAGGTGTTTCTTGCCTATCTCCAGATGTCTACCAAATTTTCAACTTGACACGACTCAGAGTAAGAATTTAAATACAGACTCAACTTCAGAAAATGACTCTTCACAACAAGAAAGCTTCAGTGGTTTTTTGAAGAGAGAAAGATCGAAATCAGGTTTATTGAAGAAAGAGAGCTCCACAATGGAGTCCATCGGACTGTTGAAAAAAGCCAGCTCCGGAAATATTTGGTGTCCAAAAAAATTTGACAGAACCTCCCACACCCTGGAAAACAAAGGATGCGGGGAAGTACGCCATGTATGATTTAAAAAAGTGGTGGGATAATGCGGATTCACCAGCATGGAATAGACCAGGGCATTTGTTTCCTCGATTACTTTCCAATTTGTGAAAAAGTGTTCCTTTTCTCCGATTAGTTTTTGCGGGGGGTCGGATTCTGCCTTGCACAGATGGCCCAACTCCACAAAACACGAAACCTCTTTCGGCTGAATACATGTCACAAAATCGTCAAACATCCGCAATAAGTACGGGCTTTTTTTATAAGAGTCCTCACTTTCGCATTTTATTTTTTGCAATGTCCTTCGAATGACGATTTCTATCAGCGAATGGTCGAGCGTATGGATCAAGGTTCCAACAAATAAAGCTTCGCCGTCGATTTTCTCTAGCCCCCATTTGTTATCGTTCTTCAGATCGTCAAATACTCTCAAAAATTCACGGCGTGTCTGAGTGACGAAGCGAACTGCTTCAGAGTACTTTGATAATTCGAGAATATGATCATGGCGAGCAATTGGACACTGAAAAATGTAGTGGAGGGCGGCAGCAGGGAAACCAGTCTTCACTGGTTCAAACGATTGACGGCCACCCACAAAACCGAACCAGTTGTAGACTGTTGTTATCAAGCTCATCTCTTTTATGAAAGGATGGCTCGAATCAACGTTGCAGCCCCAGTTCGCCAGGGAGTGCGATTGTGTATGTGACGCAAGGCCATAGTACATAAGAAGTGCAAACGCTTTGTGATTTTTCAATCTGATGTCTTTTTTGACCGCGGAGGAGTTTTCTGATACGGTTGTCTTTTCGTCAATCGGCTGCTTTTGTCCTTTTGAACCCCCCTCGCAACTAATAAAGCCCTCCACTGGTCCCATCAATGTGTCGACGAGCTTGCGTTCCGAAAGATCTATCAGAAAAGTGATTTTGCGGGTTACATCCATTTGTTTGCTGCCACAAAAACTCGGTAAAACCATCGACCTAATGACGAATTCGCCGATGTCGTTTATTGGTTGTCTATTAGGATTCTCCTCATTAGTAGGATTCTCCTCGTTAGTAGGATTCTCCTTATCTGATTCAATTTCTGCTTTCCGCTGTTTTCTCTCCGCCTTCCCCTGATATAGAAGAGCAAACGACGGCAAAGCCAAAAACATTTCACCGGTGAGTCTTGCGAAAACGTCCTCAGACAACCGATTCTCGGCCCAATTCTCAGAGCCTTCCTTTTCTTTCGTTGTTGTCTCTGTTGCTCGGTTTGCATTTGCTGTTGTTTTTGCATCATCTGCTGCTGTTTTTGCTGTTGTTTTCGTAGTGTCACTGTCCATTCTTGACTCTGGCTGTGACAACAGTGCTGCCTCTCCTTCAGGAATGCTGATTGATGATTCTCCCGCTGCGTGTTTCGTTTTTCGTAGAAGTTTCAGAAGGCCCCATTTTTCGGTATTATCGCCAAGGGTGTCAGCTCCTCCGCCTCCTCCTTTCCTAAAACCGACTCCGAAGAGTCCTCCGGTTGAAATCTTCAAAATCGCCCTCCTACACCACCCCATACACCCAGACCGTTGCAAAAACGTAAATAGTTTGAGTCGAACCCACCAAAACACGACATGAGCCCACAGCGATAACCTGACTGTAAAACAGATTCGTATCCAGCCCCAAAATGGGACATATACGTGGTCCATATCAAGACAAGTTGCATTTTT
>Ga0099797_100655_pt1 | contig 21486 bp, 11 predicted proteins | sample Uncmet_Sort48C_1_FD_89871 | JGI IMG/M metagenome (GOLD analysis project Ga0099797, IMG submission 89871) | Marine eukaryotic communities from CALCOFI LINE 67, Pacific Ocean - C012_Sort48C_1 | ecosystem: Environmental > Aquatic > Marine > Oceanic | place: Pacific Ocean: Monterey Bay | collected...
CAGGTAGGGTATACGGGTAGCAGAAAGAGTTCAGACTTTTTAATATGCATTTATTAATTACAGCAGCAGTGGGCTAAGCAAAACCCCTGCTCTACTATACAGAGAGGCTGCAGCATTGCAGCAGCAAGAAAAAATAGCAACAAAAAAGAAGGTGTTGTTGTTGAGACGATTAAATTATGAGAAGTTTCACAAATAATCCCCTACGGAACCTTCTTCTATCCACCACCAAAATATTTCGTACTCGCACCAATTGTGTTTAAATCACCACCGTGAACTAACAAAGAGCCGGTGCCTTTAGCAGTCTGACACCGTCAAAATGCCGAGCAGTAAAGGGCGCAAAACGGTGGTGGTGCCGGTAAACAGCCCCAAGTCAAAGCGGAAAAAGGAAGACGCAGAAAAGGGGAGTCAAGCTTCGAAAGAGAAAAAATGGGAAACTCGTGCGTCGATAATTCAGAAGTGGTGGCGCCGCACTGTAGCGGGGGCTCGTCGTAAGGCTCTGGAAGAGCAGCAAATACTAGAAGAGGAGGCAAGGGAATTGTTCGTTAAGTATGATACAGACTCAGACAATTTCTTAGACATGGAGGAATTGGGCGCACTTTTAAACACTGAAATGGACATTCCGATGGAAGCCGTTGAACGCCTGTTTCAAAAATTTGACTATAACCACGACGGCATTTGTTCATTTAACGAATTTCGCTCTCACCATAACCGGATTGTGTCGTCGCATGGGGGGAAACATGCCAAAATGTTTCAAAACGCCCCAAAGAAACCAAGGCGGACGGCCACAGAACAGATGCGAAAGCAAGACAAGGTTCGAAGTCCTTCTACAACTTTGGTAACGGGAGAGGAGGAGAGTAAAATAGATGAATTGGTCAGACTGTACAAGGAGACGGGGAAGGCACCGGTCATGGGAGCAGCTGAAAATGGGGACTTGGAGAGCGTTAAGTTGTTGCTTAGTAATGGCAGATTCGACGTAGACGAACAAGACGCTAACGGATGGACTGTTCTGATGAAAGTTGCCCAAGCCGGAGAAGCCAATATTGACGATGTGTTAATGATGGATCTTATTGATCTTTTTTTGGGCAGTGGCGCTAACGTCAATGCTGTCAACAAACTTGGTATGACGGCGTCAATGTATGCTGCGTACACAAATAATGCACGAGCCCTGGAACAATTATTGGCCCATGGGGCGGACACCAGCCTTCAAAATAACGACGGAGACAACGCCCTAAGTTTGGCGATAAAGAACGAGGCGTCGGACGTCCTGGCCACGTTTGGCCATGCGACCATTTCTGAAAAAATGCTGTGTTCTGCCGCTCAAGAAGGAGACGTGGCCTGTGTTTCTGCATTGATATCAAAAGGAATCAAAGTAAACCAAGCGAATAAAGAAGGGCTTACAGCGCTCGTATTGGCCGCGTTTCATGGTCATACAAATGTAGTAAAATTGTTGTTGACAAAAGGTGCAGACATAAATGCGTTCACAGGAGACGGGCAAACCGCGCTGATGTCTGCCGTTCACAAAAACCACCCCATTGTAGTGGAACATCTTTTACAGAGCGGTGCCGACCCCAGCATTGCACCGCACATTGGCGGCCATGCATTGCACCTTGCGAAATCACTTGGCTTTCAGAAAGTCATAAAGGTATTCCAGAAAGCTGGTATCTCTGAGAAGAACATTAGCGAAATCAAAGTCGATTACATCCGATACAATTCATTCTGCTCGCAAATGGCCTTTGAAGGCCAAATCGTTTCACCAGACAAACAGATTGGGCCTTCGCAAATTTGGTTCGAAGCTGTCTGCCCCAACCGTATTACTGTCGATGGGCAGAAATTTTCGTACACCCTTGGGGATGAGACTGGAGCGGTCTTGCAGATCCTCCCCTCCAAATTTCAACTGGACGCTGGTAAGCGCAACGCCGCTGCAACCTCAAAATCATCGGTCATATACATTACAGAATACTTCCCTGAAGAGGACGAGGCAAAATATTCTGGAGAGACCTTATTCACTGCCGCAGAAAAGAACAGCCTGCCAACCATGGAATTTCTCCTCAAGAAAACTGTAAATGTAAATAAACTTGATAAGAAAGGTCAGACTGCGATGATTGTAGCAGCGTCAATGGGCCATGAAGACATAGTGAAAGTTCTTTTTCAGTCAGGTGCTGATATAAACGTCATGACGCCCAATGGAGACACTGCAATGTCCCGAGCTGTGCAAAAGGACAAACCCAATGTTGTGAAGCTACTTTTGTTACAGGGCGCCGATCCAAATAAACTTGATAAGAAAGGTCAGACTGCGATGATTGTAGCAGCGGCCATGGGACATGAAGACATAGTAAAAGTTCTTTTTCAGGCAGGTGCTGACATAAACGCAATGACGCCCAATGGACACACTGCATTGTTCCGAGCCGTACAAAAGGACAAGCCGAATATTGTGAAACTACTTTTGTTACAGGGCGCCGATCCCACCCTTGCCGCGGCGGCGGGAGGCACACCGTTGCACCTGGCAATTTCATTCAAATCCAAGCATATCATCGAGACTTTTTCAAGTGCTGGAATTAAAACAGCAAAAAAGAGCGCCCGCGACATCGCACTGGACCAGAACACTTATGCGGGATTCCGAAATTGGAAGGGGTTCGTACAAGAGACTCGTGGGCGTCCGTTGGCTCATAGGCATATCGCTCAGTTTATCGCCCTTGGTAATGAAACGAATTCGAACTAAATTTTTAAAATATAACCCACCTTGTCTCAACATGTCTCAAGAACCCACACCTCTCCTCAAAGTAGAGCTGGGGAACCAGACCATGACAGTTCCCGCGCCAAGAGAAGATATCAACGTGAGCAAAAATGTGGCCGTCGTCTCTGGTGCCTCCGTTGGGGGCCAGACACACACTGTTGAAGCTGGGGTGAAAAGTTATGCATTATTATCGAGCGAGGAAAAGGCGCTGTGGGCCCACCGCTGCGCCGCGTCCTGGTCGGTGGTACGTTGGTCAACGTGCTGCATTTTCTTCGTGACTTTGATAACGCTGTTAATCCTCCAATTTACAGTGTTTTGCGGGGACGACGGGAGCAAAACCACCTGCGACGTGCAGATTTGGGCCATATCAGCTGGAGGCATCTTGTGGTGTCTTGTGATTCCTATGTATTGCCTCGGTGCGTGCCACAGACGCATGGATTATTGGCTGCCTGGCTTCTGTCCAATTCCGTCCGTTCGAGTCGTGACGGCATGTCCAAGGGGATCCGAAAAGCTATACGATATCCACGGCCAGGTCTTGGCCTCCGATGATGTGGCTGTGACCGTGAAGCGGTAGAACAGGAGCAAGGCAAGTTTCAACCGGAGTTTCATCGCGTACAGTTTCCCCAGCCATAGAAGTCTTCCCGAAAGAAGATACGCCTACGTCATCAACAAAAGAAGATACACCTATGTCATCAACATCATCGTTACCATACCGCGCTGAAATTGATGGCTTGCGAGCGTTTGCCGTTTTGCCTGTGGTTTTCTACCATTTTAATTTTAAGTTTCCCCGGAGGTTTTGTTGGCCTATCGCATCTGTCTCGTTCGCTTCGCATAAATTAACTAATTCTTACATGCGTACGTGTTCATACAATCTTAAATATAAAAGGAAGGTATATAAAAAAACAAAATATATAGTATGTATCAATGAGACAAAATTACAGAACCAAGTTAGGTTTAGGGTACGACGAAGCTAAATTTAATTACTTAAATAACAGCCAATTTTTCTTGTTTTGTATATACATTCAATTAGAATGATTCAATTATCCAAAAAAAAATATAACTGCGGCCACTAATTGGACTATTTTTGGGTGCATTGACTGAACTCAGCCCATCAGTGCACTCCACGCCCGGTTTTCTATCAGTTTTGGTTCCTTTTCTATATTTAAGGCTTTTATTGTTTTTAAACCAGGGGACACATTCTCGCGCGCATTTTCTGCCTTTTTCCCTTTCAACACATCAGCAAACGTACTATCATCTTTGGAGCCTTTTCGTCGACGATTAGAAGAAGACGATTTTACACGGCTCGTCTTTCTGCTAGTCGCTGTTGATGGGCGCACTGGAACCTGCATTGGCTGTGGGACATGCCGCCATATTGCTGCCTCTCGAATTTTTCGACGACAGTTTGCACTTGACGGTCTTGGCTTCCGTGGCTGCTTGTCCGTTCCACCTCTTGCGGCGTCGTGCAAGCGCGGCGGCCTCGTGTTCGACGACAACGATGTCGATTCTTCCATTCTCCTCTTCTTCGTCGTCTTTGGCTACATTTTGTACCATCTTCTTTCCGTTCTCTGAGATTCGAGATGACGACAGCCCAGACGCATTTGACCTTTGCTTTCTCCCAGTATATAATCTTTTGGATGCCCGCTTTGCAAATGCTTCATTCCATCCCATCCGCCTTATTTTTACCGTCGATGAGTTACATTTCTGTTTAGAGCCAACATTTACACCCGGCTCGACTTTGGCCCCCCTAGGCGTTTGTTGAATAACATCATTTATGTGTTTTTTGCTGTACTTTATGGAGGTCGAAGTTACTGTAATATTGGTGCTGTCATCTTCATCTTTCAGCATGTTAGGGGTCACATTTTGTAAATTTAAAGGAATGCAATAGGCTGTAGATAATTCTTGGCCATCACCTGGCTGCCCTTTTGACTTCTGTAGGTCCTGAAATGTTTTCAAGGAATGGCTCAGTTTTGACACCCATTTGACACATGCTTCAGCACTAGGAGCACGAAGTGTGAGTTTCTTTATCCGACCGTACACTACGAAAAATTTAGGATGGTTTGTCGGTTTGACATTGATGATATCCTCAAAATGCACTCCTTTCATGAGATTTTTATTTCTACTGCTTGCATAACGCAAACAATAGTTGTGATCGTCAACCCAGAAGAAACGCTCAACGAAGGAGCGGGAACTGAGGGCGCTCTTTTGTTGTTTGAGTTTGTACAAAACCCCTGAGCATGGCGATTCGGCGAGTTCAGTGTCGCTACTAATAGCTTTCTTTTGAATTTTTTCCTCTACAGTAGGGCCAAGCACGTAATCAAGGAGAAACCCTGCCATCAAAATGTAACAATTTCAAGTGGGAGCACACTGCTTTAAATATTATTCGACTCTTTGGGAAGTTTCATAAAGAAATCAGAAAAACAATTACAAAAGTAAGAAGGGTAACCCATGTTTTTTAGGGAATGGGAGTCTATTTAAATTAATTGCGTGTGTCAAGAAGAGAGACTTTTTATCATCACGTACGTTGATGAAACATTTAAAAAATTTCTTCTCTTACCGGTATGGTACGTACGTACGAAGAGCATGGGAGAATCGTTTCTGGGGTACCGGTACCTGTACCTTACCGTTATAATTATTAATTTAATTTTAAAAAATGGAAATTTTCCCCTTTTCTCTCTGTTTATTTTAACGCTGTTATATTAGTATACATTTATTCGTAGTTGTTATAATTACGGCTTCTTTTATTTCTTACTCCCCTCCCCTCCTCCTTCTTCCTCCACCTCCTCCTCGTCATCATCAATTATTAAACCTTTGTACTCAGCAATTAGACCTTTGTACGAATCATCCAGATCCCCCATTGCAGCAATCCTCATATCGACTATTTTCATACTTATCTTCTCAGCGAGTTTGAAATCCTCGGCAGTAATAGCAGTTGTTTTGGATAACTCAAGATTGGAGATTTTTATTCCCAATTCTCTAAGTTTGTTTTCTGCAGATTTGAGAGCAGCAGCTTTCTTGAAATCATTTAATTTTGCCCAATAAAGTTTTGCTGCTCTGCATTTGCGAATTTCAAGCGCAGTGGTACGATCGAACTGCATGTCGAAAGAGATTCCGTCCGTTCTCTGACTTGCAATACGTTCGAAATCAATATCAGTTTTGCTTGTAGGCGATTGCCCCGGGCTGCTAACCAAGTCGCTATAGTTTCTGCGATCGTCGTCGGTTAAATTCGGGTTTTGGGAATGGACAGATTGGGATTGCTCGCTTTGTCGCCTTTCGTCAAAGGAAAGAAAAATATGCTTTCTAGCGCTACTAGCTCCATTTTGAGGGGAGGATGGTACACGGCTTTCAGAAACGCCGCCAGATTCACCTGTCTTTTCGCTGTCTTCATAACCAAAATCTGCAAGTATATCCTTCACCCAATCGCCTAAAACCGTCAGTCCAACAATACCTACTTGGTTAAATAAGTTCCGTGAGTTCATGTGACAAGAGAAAAACTTGAGCATTATCATATTGCACTTGACGTTCAAGGTAACTGTTTTTACTTCTCGAGCTTGAAGGCGGCTCTCAGTATTGTCTGTAAAATGAAAGTGGCCCATTCTTTTAAATTTATCATAGTGCCGTTCAAAATCGCCTTCTGGAAAATTACCTGCCAACACTTCTACTCGTTGAGGTATGCAGACTTCATGGGCCATGAGCTGCAACTGAGAGACTTTTGCAGGAATTCCCCCATTTACACGAACAATCAGGGTCTGAGGCCACTCGGAGAAAATATCCGAAAACCAAGCATCAGCACTGTTCCCATCTATGCTTTCAATACATTTTGCATCCGCGAAGTTTGAAGTCGCGTGGACCACTTCTACCGGTATGCGTTTATTCATACCTGGGCAAGCGTTTACTCGTTTTACCGTCCGGTTCAACTAGTTTTAAATGCACATCGTAGCGCGCATTTTTCGAAGTAGATCGTCAATCATTTAATCAAAGTACATGTTCATAAATGGTTTGGAAAATTGTCAGGTAATGGTCGAATTGTAGCACTCAGTATGAGTTAATAATGGTATACATATGTTTGTAAGGTGTTCAACTTGCCATTGTTTTTACTTGAATGTATATCCGACAAGCTGATGAGGAAAAAAACGCCATTCGAGGCACAAGAAGAAGGAGGACTCGTTTTCTATCTCAACAAGGGAGAAAAAGGACAGGCGGCAGGAAGACAGCGATAAAATTTTACAAGTAATCCAAATTTCATACTTGTTTTGCTCTACGGTAGACTATCAACTCGAAAGCAGAAAGCAGTCCTTGTTGCAAATTATTTAACGAAAAGGGAAAATAAAAGGAAGGAGAAGAAGTTTTCAGTTCTCTTGGAGACGAAAGAGCATTGTGCACAACAACGTCTCGTTATTACATGCCATGGTATAATGTATTTTGCACTTTTATAGTCTAGTTGCTATCGATCAACTTCGTATGTCCTCGTAGTCGACTGCTTCCATCACACTCCTACCGTTCATCCAAATCGATGCATTTCCTTCATAGCTAAAAAACAATAATAAATTCTGTTTTTTTTTCCGTTCTTCTTTCTTCTTCTCTCTTCTCTGTTCTCTGATCGTACCGGTAGTACTGCACCATTTAATAAATAGTAGACAGACGACCAAGTTGGCAACCAAATTGGAAAGGACTCCAATGCTCTGTTGTCTTAATTAAATAGCCCTGTGCGAAAAACGTTGGGTCGATTGTCGATTCTTTGTTGTTAGAAGGATACTATTTACCTGTGTCGTCTGATATTATTATTATGCATAATAAAGCAGCAGGTGACGAGAGAAAAAAAAGAAAGAAAGAAAGAAAGAAAGAAAGAAAGAACAGAACAACAGGAAAATAATATTTAATGATGAGTAGTGACCACCAACAAGTATTACTAACCGGTATAGTGTGCAATGTAGTACTGGAGGTATTATACCAGGTACAGGTATTAATACCAGGTACAGGTACGTACCTGGTGGTGACAAAAAAAAAGAAGAAGAAGAAGAAGAAAAGGAAAAAAAAAAGAGAAGAAGGTGTAAGGAAGGAGGGTCAACGCAACAAAAAACAAGCACATTTTCATGATGATGTGAATGACGTATTTACTTCGTGATCAAAGCAGTTTCACAGAAAATTAAATGGAATTATATGTTCAGATTGATATGGAGCGATTCATTAAAAATCGGAAAGTATAGTGGATATTGATTTTAATAGAAAGTTATCAGTGAGGAACATGCCTCTCACGAATTCGCCGCCTGGCACTTCCAGCCGCCGCGTGTCTAACCAGCAGAACTTGAGTGCGCTTGAGTACGATAACGCCGATTTGCCCCAACGTGTCTCTAGGCGTGCATCGGAGCTATCACAAGGTTGGCAAAGATCTTCCAGGGCTTCTGGTAATTTTGGGGATAGAACGAACAGAACCTATAAGAGAGATACAGAAGAAGAATTTTTGGATGAAGAGACATATCCCAACGAAGGCTCGCAGGAAGGCAGGGTACAGTTATATACAAATTTTCAAGATGGCATGACTAGATGGAATGGACCTCAGTCAAACCCAGCGCAAGCCTTCAGCCATCGCAATCTCTACGAAGAAAGACGCCGACAAGACTTAAGTGCGAGAAAGGACCGATTACAGGGGCACTCACACCACTACCATAGAGTCGATAACGTAGACGATTATAGAGAAAGAGTGCCACGGCACTTGTCACAGATCGGCGCAACCGCTAGTATAGTTGAAGGAGTTCAGCGTGACTTGCGAAAAGCGGAGATTGAAGATTATGTGTCCAAGGATAAAAAAGCTGTAGATATTTTCTATCGTGGCCGTGGAGGGGAAATAAAAAAATGGGATGGAACCACGCCTTATGACAGGGAACAAGGGGCCGTGTCGCGCTCCAAAGAGCAAAAGACAGACAATACCCAGGGAACAAATACAGAAGAGTCCTGGCTCTTAAACCAAGAAGACTGGATCGATACAAACGAATTATCTTTCGATGCCAACGAAGACGGAAAGAAAGGCAACCTAGAGGGCGAAGAATTAAGTTCCAATCACAGGGACGGCCCAACCCCATTGTCCCCCACAAATGCAGGGAACATGTCGAGCGATTCTCTTGTCTTGGTGCTGTCTTCGACCCCAAGCGGACTTCCAACTGTGCAGATGCAAGTTGGTAGCAACCAGGCCAGGAATGCAAACGGATTTCAGACCGTTGGGAGAGTGCAGGCGGACAATTTCCACACCGAAACCCGTGCTGCAAATTATCAGACTGGAATGCACACCACCAATCACCAATCCAGAGCACAGCTTGAAAACAACCAGCTAAGAAATATTCAACTGAGGACGCATCTTGCAAATACCCAGATCAGAGAAACCGTGGCAGTTCAAAGAGCTGAAAAAGTGGAAGTTGAAAAGCATCACACGAAGAAGCCGAGCGAAATCCCAGAAATCCAAAGCTTAGTTTACGCAGAAAAGGAAATGACCCAGTCTGGGAACGTAATTGATGCTGGATCGATACCAAACCCAGCTGTTATTAGCAAAAACGAGTTAAAAGAAATTGAAGAGGCCAAGCTGAAGTTAGATGTTCGTCAGAAGAAAGTAGAAGAGGACGAGAAAAGGTTGAAGGTAGAGTTTGATGTTTTGAAAGTCGAAAAGGCCGATTTAGAGTCTGCACGAGGGAAAATTGCGGAAGAGCGTGAGGCATTGCTTTCAAAAGAAAAAAACCTCGCTACAGGGCAGCAGGTGTTGCGTGAGGACAAGGATACGTTGCATAAAGAAAAGGACAGATTGCACGAAGAAAAGGATAGAGTTTTAAAAATGAAAGAAAAAATAGAGTATGAAGCGCGAAAGAAAGCAGAAGAACTTCAAGATTTGAAAGATACCGTGGAAAGAGGAAAAGTAGAAGTAGAAGACAAGAAAAAGATGTTAGAAAAATTTGAGAAGTCTTTGAAATCAGTAGAAAACAATTTAGAAAACGAAACAAAAGCTCTCGAAAGAGAACGAATTGCATTAGCGGAAGCAGAAAAAATGCATGAAAATATTGTGAAAGACCACAGGAAAATGGTAAAGGAAGACGAAGACGCATTAAAATCAGACAAATTGGCCGTCGAGGAGGCACGCAAGCAACATGCCGAAGAGAAGCAACGCCATGCACTGGCCGTCAAAGAGGAGCAGCATCAATTAAAAATACTTGCGCAAAATCATAAAGCGGAAGTAGGACGTCATAAGCAGGCGGCTGAAGCAGAGCAAAAGCTTGTAGAACAAGCAAAACGACTCCATGAAGCAGAGATCGAACGCCACAAAATTTTACTGGAAAAAGAGCGAATGGGATTAATATCAGCCAAAGAGGCTCACGATCAAGACGCTGCAAAACATAAGGAAGCTGTCTTGAAGGAGAAGGCTGTGTTGGAGCAAGCGCGACTGATACACACGGAAGAAAGCTCCAGGCACCAGCAAGTGATAATGGCGGAGAAAGCCGCGCAAGAGAAAATGAAGCAAAACCACGAAAGTGAGTCACAACGGCATGCCAGAGCCCTTGTAGAGGAGAAAAAAATGCTTAAACAGGCGATGGAAAAGCATAATCAAGACAAAAAGCGCCACGAAGCCCACGTCGAGAGGCATCGGCGACTAGTAGATGAAGAAAAGGGCCTGATAGCAAAAGCCCAAGATGAGCATAAGAAAGAAATAAAAAAACATTCTGAATCTGTGAGTTTATTAAAGAAGGCCCACAGTGAATACGAAGACGAGCGAAAGAAAGAAGTGCTGAAAATAGAAAAGATGAAAATGGCGCAGATAGAGGAGCACAAAGCGCTGAGTAGAAAACTGGAAGATGACAGGAGAAAATTAGAGTTAGAGCTATCGACCATAACCCGGGAGCACGCGATTGCGGAAAAAGAGTTGGAGCACAAGCGTGCCATTTTAGTGGCAGAAACCAGTAACGGGAAACAATTGCGCGAAGCGGAAGAGTTAAGGGTAAAACAAATGAAAGAGGATGCGGAGGCCTACAAACTAGTCCTTCAATCCGAGCGTTCCGAATTAGAAGAGATGCGAAGGCAAATGGAAGTTGAACGAAGACGACTCGAAAATCTCAAAAACGATATCGAAGACCAACGGAGGAGCACAATCAAGGATATCGCGAGCGAAAAAACTACACTCGAGGAACTTAAAAAGTCTATCGTTGAAAGCGAGGCCCGCGCAAAGGCAAATAATGCTTCCCTTTCAAAGGAACGGGACGAATTGTCTCAACGCGAACGGAACTTGTTGGATAAAGAAACAAAAGTAGCCGAAGATAGAAGCAAACTTTTGGCAGCGATATACAAAGAACGATCTGACGTGATGGAAAAATTTCGTGGCGACAAAGACGAGCTAGAGCGAAGCAGAAAAAAACTGGAGAAAGAGCAGTTTGAATTCGAACTTGAAAGCCGATTACAAAAAGAGAGGAACCGGGTTATAGAAGAACACAAGACTCGGGCAGAAATGCCTAATGTTCCTTATGCTGGGCATTCAGATTATGGCAACACCTTTTATGCCTCAAACATGCAAAGTGCTCGATCCAATTACATGCCTGTCCAAAGCCATGCGGCAGGAAATAGTAATCACGCCAGGGGGGGCAGCCCCCCGCGAGGCACTGTCATGCACATGTCGCCGTCTCATATCGCGTCTGCGCCAAGGGGCAGTGCTGCACACGAACAACCTATTCGTGTCATCGATGATATCGATTCGGAAATTCAGGAGTTACGATCACGTGAACGGGAACGAGCTGCCCACGAGACAAAAGAACGAGAACGCTTAGAAAAGCAGTTGCAACACGAAGCCGAAGAGAGAAAAAAGTTAGAAAATCGGTTAGAAATTGAGCGCGCACAAGAGAAATCATCTCTGGAAAACAGGCTCGAAAAAGAACGATCGCTGCATTTGCAGCAATTGAAAAGTGACCGAGCTATTCACGAGCAGAGTCTTCAGCAAACACAGCACCAGTTGGATTCCGTCCGAGCTATGATGGATCGCATTCAAACGGACGGTATGGCCAGTTTTGCGAAAGTAAAAGAGGCGGTTTTGAGTTTTGACGACATGGTGAAGTCAGTCCGAGTAAGAAATCTCGTCACAAAGTTTTAGTTTATCTTCTTGAAAATGATAAAAAACCAAAATGCATATTCTTAATGTTAGACTACTTATTTCTTATGATGCTAAGTAGTACGAAGTAAGAAAAACCTTTTTTAAGGGACAAAATAGGAGCAGATTCATTTTCGCGGTACATACAACATACATGAGGAAGATAAATTTTAATTACTTATTAAATAACAGCCCCAATTTTCTTGTTGATTTTTAAAATAAATTAATAAAAAAAATAATTCTCACGTCATATTATTAGATGTTTATTACCTTAATATCAATAAAGTTTATAACTTCACTCTTCCTTTTTTTGATGGAAAAAAGTGAAAATCTCAGGCCGGGAAGTTTACAACATCGATTTCACGCTTGCTACCAAAATGTCCTGAAGTTCGCTACGGGATTTTCCAAAACGTTCAAGACCGTTGTTTTTGCACATTTTTCGCAATGCGTGATATGTCTTATCCGATAACGAATCGGCAAATCTACTTGCGTACTTCTCAAAATCCCCTCCGGCATCTTTTAAAAGTGCAGCACAGCGGTCTGTAAGCATCTGTGAAGTGGTGGAATCATATTCCTCTCCCGCTTTTGAAGTCTCTGTGACAAAAATGTTGGTCCGACGAACTGTTCCACATGATAGTTGGTCTATCCTGTGAAGCTGTAACAATGCTTTTAATTGCAACAGGGGCTTCTTTAATGCTGATGCAACATCAAAAGCAAGCTCGTGTACTTGAGTTTGGTCTACGTTCATCGGCATCAACTCCTCGACCAATTTCCACGCTTCTCCTAATGGGTCGTTGACAGCAAACAACTTGTTGCCGTTCAAATCCTCATTTCGCTTTTCATCTCTTTCGTCTGGCGTTTTCCCCTCCTTTTCTTTCTCCTCCTTTTCTTTCTCAATTTTTTTGATTGTTTCTTGTTCCTCCGCTGCGAACCGTTTCACCAAGGGTGCCTTTTCTTCTGCAGATAGTTTGCCAATTTCCAAGTATACACGAGCTTTCCCAATCGCCGCCCGTTGAAAGAACTTATCTTTACACTTTTGGTTTGTAAGCCGTAGCATACCCAAATACGAGCGGATTGTTGTTTTTCTTAAACAGTACATGTGGAAATCAAATTGGTTATCCCAAAACTCGTGAAAATGCTTGTGAATATCATTATACCGTCGTAGTGCCATGGCAAAATTTTTCTCTCTTGAATGGCTATCTGCTTCCTCCAACTCTTGCCACATTACTTGCATGTAGTAAACCTGGGCAACTGGGTCATTTTCGTGCTTAGTGAACAGGCCAGCGGTTTCATGGGCTTCTTCAACACGATTATGGCGCATAAGATATTTTACGTGTTTGGTATTGATGTAGCGGTCTTGCAGATCAATTTCTCTGGCATGATTTAAACTCTCGACCGCACCTTCTTGATCACCCATGTGTTTTTGGATATTGCCCTTCAGTTGGTATAACTCTAGTATTGTTGGTGTGTGCTCAATACCGTCCTTTACGAGAGAAATAGCACCATCGTAATCCCCGACCAAATCGTGGCACTTTGCCGCAAAAATTATAGCCCACACAAATACTTGGGGGTTCATCTTTTTAGCATCTGTCTCCCCTGGAAACGTGAGATCTGTGCGCAGTTGCTGTACAATTGCATCTGCAATTTTTACAACACCTTCAGACCGCTCTTTGTCGAGGCAGAAAGTCGGTTTAATGTCAGAAAACAGAGACGGCACGCCGCGCTTTACTCGCGATTTTATGTAACGTTCAACCGCAACCATGTACTCAGGAGTCGGAAGAAAAGACAAAGGGATTCTCTGACACGCGTTGGTCTTTGGAAACTCCTTATCCCACTTGGAATAAAGATTTTTCAACTTTTCCAGGCGCGCATCGTTGGCATCAGAGTCTTCACAAGGAAAACTGCCCCCGCCAACAACTATTTCATTCTGCTCGAAAACGGCGGCGTGGATGCCTCTGTGGAACTCGTAATTTTCTGGATTGGATCGCACAAGGCGCAGAAAATCTCTAGCTGCCTCTCGAAATTTGCCTACCCGCAACAAAAGTTCGCCCCTTTTCCTCAAGAAACTTTCGCGATCGCGTACAAGGCTGTCATTGTCTTGAAGGCACAAAAGCGCGTTTTCGTAATCACCTTTCTCTTCGAGTATCAGCGCCCTCAGCATGGTAAGCTCAGAGTCTGCATAATCAGGCTTTCTTGATTTTTCAAGGGTCTCCAAGTACTGGTCGATGACCCCAAGGGCGACATCATAGTGTCGGCTCAAGTGATGGGCCACCGCAAACCCCACCCAGTTAGCTTTGTAGCCTGGTTTGTGCGACAACATTTGCCTTCGACTTTCACACAGTTTTTCATAGCTTCCGAGCTGAACCTGTAGCAGTGCCAAATCGCGCAAGATGTTCTGGTTGGTGTTCTGGATGCGCAAGGCATTTTGGTAGCATTTCATGGCTTGCTCGTAGTTGAATTCAGCTCGGTGTAATAGCCCGTACACGTGCCAGCATACGTGAGATTTCATGTTGTGCCTTAACCCTAGCTTTGTGAGCTCAAACCCTTCTTCCTTTTTGTTCAAGCCTACGCCGAACGCAAGCCCTTTCATAGCCAGGGTTTCTCCATTGTCGGGGACTCGTTTGAGAATTTGGTCACACAGCTTGATGCATTTCTTGTAATTTTTACTATCATAATTCTTTATCACTAGATCAAACAAATTTTTCTCGCGAGATGGCAACACTTGAGAAGTTTTCGCTGGAACTTTGGCTTTCGTATTGCCTCCAGTCGAAGGGGCCACGGGCGCGGCCTTTGCCTTCTTTTTACCCTTCTTCTTTTTTGGCATTGGTTACGAGCGTACTTTTACAACTAGGGTCGTTTCAACAATTAAAATTGTAATATTCGAGAGTTATATCGAAATAATCACAAACAATATCACTTTCGGTCATTTTCAAGAAAACATTAATCAAATGTCAATTTCTATTCTAAAATATATTTTTGTAGTGTGTGGTTGAGCTGAAATACGTCCGTCGTCGGGTGTTGTCGGGTCGGGTCGGTTTGTGTTGTTCCTTTTCTCTTTATTATTATTATTATTATTATATTATTATTCTCTTTTATTATTATTATATTTTTGTTTTTGTTTGTTTGTTTGTTGTCGCTATAATATAATTTTATTATTATTATATCTATAGCAGCTAATAGGAGGATGTTAAAATATCAAATTATAATTAATAAAGCAAAATGACTTCAGTTGTACTCTTAATGAAATTAGTATAGAGAATTAATAGCAAAGCCCACGGGTTGAATTTCTTATTAAAACCAGCTTATTACAATGCTGTATACCTCCACTATATTTTATATAGAATCGTCTAGTATTAATTATAATATACAATTAAATAAAACTAAAAAACTTTGTAGTCCTACTACATGTTATTATTTCTCATCGTAGTAAATATAAAACTAGTGTACGTTCATTATACCTATTATACCAAAACTAGCTCTGTTTTTTCTTCTTTGTTCTTTTAGAATATTAAGGTAACAATTACGATAAATATTTATTAGTTAAATACTAACTATATTATACGTAGACTAAATAATATAACTAAATACAGTACGTAATAAACGCCTTACTATTGAAACTACATCGCGATTCCGAAAAGTCAAAATTGGTGGCTGTAAGGAGCTCTCTTTGATGTAGTAATTTAAATACTGATATCAAATAGGTAAATATAAAAATAAAACATAACTTTAGCAATGCAACAATTGAATAATTACTATTTTAAATGTACATATTGATTCTATTAAAACTGTATTTCCTATACTTTACAATGTACGATGAAGATGAAAATGAAAATGAACTCTCTCAAACATATTAGCTGGGTGGACGGACGGAGAAAATAAAGAAGAAGAAAGAAATAAAAAAACTAGTATAGTAATAAATATCTTAAATAATTCCTACGAGTATAAGCTATATATATAGGTATATTTTATAAGTACAATATTAAAAGTTTTTGCGATAAACGCGTGTTGTACTTGTAATATTTACCTATATAAATCCGTATAGCAAAAAATGCCCCCAAAAAAGTTAGTCAGTGCTCTGTGTATGTATATTTGCGAGTAGTGAAAAAGTACAGGCAATAGCAGACCACCACTTCACCGATTTTCGGATCTAATTATTTTTTTTTATTATTATTTTTTTTAGTATTCCCCTTCTTCTTGTACCAAACCAAACAAAGCAGTATACACAAACTCCCTTGAAACGTTCACCACAGTGTAGAAGAATGCATCATCTCTTCCCTACACCAGAGAGTAATTTTTATTTCGAGAAAAATTGTAAGTAATATTTGGTACTTGTTATATTAAAATGAGTTTTCGTGAGTTGTGCACCCCGTCACTATGCTTGAGGTTGCTCGGGGTTGTTCTTAATCTTTCGGGGTTTATCGTTACGTTGGCTGCGACTGGGGCGGACGAGGAGTGTAAGGATACAAACTACGGCCCTGGTTCAGAGATATGTCCTCCCGTATATCCCTATAACGCATTTTCGAGTTGTATTTTCTACGTTGTCATAGCCTTTTTCTCGTTCTTGTGGTGCACACTTATGATCCTAGCACACGTTTTTCAAAACCGTCCTCAGCCCATATTTTGTCAAAAGTATGGTGAACGAATCGAGTACATCAGCGATTTTTTCGCCGGTGGATTAAACTTGCTGGCGTATATACTAATGATATTCGAGCTAAATGGTTCGCAGCCCGACAGGAACCAAGGAAAGACGATCATGGAACTTGCCGGAGACAAGGATAAATATGCTGCCGCAGCTGCGCTTGCGTTCATTTCGTTCACACTGAGTAACATCAATATTGTTTACAACTTGAAAGTGGTCACGAAATCCAAGTATGGTGGACAGAGCACAAATGTCCCTCCTGGTGCGGAGACACAGTTGTAAACAGTAAGGACTATGGTAATGACAATATAGTGTTGGGGAGGGGATCAAAAAAAAAACTAAATTATAAGTAAATGTTTCAATTTGACGTTAAACCACTCAAGATTAATTTTGATGTGAAACCATTCAGGTTAATTTTTTTCTCTGTTCGGAGATTAAAAAACAAAAATTATACTGAGAGAGATTTAATAAAAATTAACGTGTTGTGTTGTTGAGAGTATGTGTTTTAAAAAAAAGAACCTAAAATTCAGTTATCTCTGTTTTAAAACAAATAAATTCTGTCGCTTGTCTGATTAAAACCACAAGTCTTCTTCTTCTTCCTTTTGTTCCTCCGAAACTTCGGACAAACCAAACATATGTCCACCCCGGGGCACGCCTGGCTCCTCGATGTTGGGAAACGCCCGCTTGGTAATGAGTACACTAAGTCGCCGAACGGCTTCGGTGGTGGTTACGGACGTGTTTTCGATTTCCATACGGCTCACCCGCCGGGTTTTTGTTCCATTTGGTTGGGCTGGCGACAGAGCAGAAGCTACCGTATCTTCGTCGTCCCGCACATCACTTTCGGTGGCTGCTATTATATTCCTACTAGGGCTCATTTCCTCTTGCAAGGCAATGAACATATTCTTCAGTGCAGTGTATTTTTGGCTCATTATAAAAAATCTCTCTTTTTCCGCTGCGACTTGGTTCTGGGTGGCTCTTAATTTTTTGGAAAGTTCATCGTTTTCGGTTTCTAGTGACGATATTTGCTGCAGCAAATTTGAATTCGACAACTGCAGTGATACGGACCCTCTTCTAGCTTTCTTTAGAGACATTTCCACCCGAAGTCTTACAGCGCTTTCGTTATCAATTTTGGCCACCAGATCGTCGATTTTGGATTCTTTTAACTTTATTTCTGTGTCGTGGAGTTGCTGTGATTGTTTGTGAGTTTCCTTTAAGGTGTCAATTTTGCTTTGCAAAGACTCGATTAAAGGGTTCTCTTGAATAGGTTGAACCGACTTTTCAACTGGCCAATGATCTACAAGAGGATTGAAGGAGTTATCATTATTTTCGCTCTCTCCACTTTTCAAAGATTGTTCAAGTGCAGTTGCAAAAGACACACTTCGTTCACTCCTTTTATTTTGATCCTCAGACACGGCACCGTCGACATAGTTCCTTTTGCTAACCGCAACATCCTCAGGCACTACGTTTGTGACTGAATTCGCCAATTCGTTTGGCACAGGGGTAGGCGCGTCGCTTCTTGTGCTCTCGGTTTTACTGGGGGGCAAGGCACGTTCTGCATCGATCGTGGCAAGCGTCTTTGATTCATTGCTGCCATCGGAACTTCTTGCCAGGGAATGGAACATGTTCACAGACCCCATCTTTTTGATAGCAGAGGAAAACTTTGTCTGGGCAGAATTCAGAGCTTTTACTTTGTTCAAAATCGTCTCCCTGCTCTCCCCGTTCTCGTCTTGCCCCGTAGACTTTAATGCAATTGCAACGGGGGACGGCAGCGACCTCATAAGGTTGGACACTTCAGAAAGTTGCATACCGGCAATGGAATGCCCTCCTATAGAAACAATTTGGTCTCCGATAAGGATGCCGCATTCCTTCAATCTTTCGGCAAGGCCAATCAGATACGTTGCATCCCGTCTTTTAGCTATCCGCAGCCCTAACGATCCAGATGCGTCCTTTTCGATCGATTTTGTGTACTGCATGTCTGTACAGTAGCGGCGCCCAAACTGCCTCTATTACTCTTTTTGGTATACCAGAATTGATGTCTCAGTTTGTTTCACAATATGAATTCGAGCAATCGGAAAGATGAAGGTTTGTGTGAACTTTCTTGTCAAATCAGAACACGCCCCACGGAGAAGAAGTAATAATAATTTTAATGAGAAGAAATGAATGAGATATGCTATGGCGATATGTAACGCTTTAGAAGATATTACATTTTTATATATAATGTTATACAAAAAAAGCTAATAAGTAATATATTAATATATTTTACATACAGTATGATCTCCTCTCTATATAATTTTTGTTTTTTTCTGTTGTTTGTTGTATATGAGTTGTATGTTGTATTATATCAGTTGAGCTAAAGAATGAAGAAGAAATCGTATCTCAAATATTAATTATATATTTTAATTAATAAATAAAGCTAATCCAATAATAAACCTATAATAATAAATAATACAAATAGACTATATATTACACAGCAGCAGTAGTCTAACTGAGAAGAAGGCAAAAAACAATTTATTTTTGTACAATTTAAATACTGTACTTATTATATACATACAGGTACGTACCAGTAGTAAGAAAAAGAATGTAATTATAGATAGACGACTAATCATTATTACAATACTAAATTTAAAATATAAATACGAACATACCCTATATAGAACATGAAATGGGTGAACGTTGTGGTTTGGTTGTTGGTGAAATGATGATTTTGATTGAGTCTTTTTTTGGGTGGGTTTTTTCTTCTTCTTTCTTTTCTTTCTTCTTTCTTCTTTCTTCTTCTTCGTCTTTTTTTACTTCTTCGTCTTTTTTCTTGCAGTACTTTTTCAATGCTGTTCCCTTCATGATTTAATAGAAGTTGGTAAAATAGAATAAATATTAATAATTAATATTATTATATTATTTTTTGAAGGAGCATTTGGTTGTGTTGGTTGTTATTGCTGTTGTGTTCCTCTTAGTAGATCATTTATTTTGTGCTTTTATTATTATTTTTTCTTCTTTTCTTCTTCTTTTTTTTGTAATAATAATATTGTAATACTGTATATAAATAATATTTTATTATTATTATTATTCATCATCATCATTCTTCATCGCATGTCTAGCCGTTGGCAATTATGGAGATTTTCACGTAGTTTACACGGCCAAATTAGCTTCCTGAGTGTATTTATACTAATCGCACATTGTTTCTACTGCATTTTTTTGATGAGAAATGAACTTTCAAACTTTAGTACGATATTAGTTTTCCAATAATTTCGTATACTTCATGAGCAGTGCCGACTTAAGAGGGAGCGTCCGAAGTGCGTTGGCACTAAAACCGCACCGTGCCGGTGCCAGTATACCATATTTAGACAAAATTTCAGTTTCGAAGCACCGGCCTACTAGAGGAAGGCGTAACAGATGGAACCATTTGCTTATTCAACCCATTAGTGTCCCAGATCTATCGCATACGGGCATAAGTAGTGCTTTTGAGCCACCCAAACCGCCCTTGATGAGACCAGACGGTTCTGTAGATAGTGGTTTGAGAGCAATAATCCGCGAAAAGTACGCCAACGCTACCGCGACAGATGAAAATAGGAAAAAGTCCGAGGCTAAATTTGACGATTCTCAAGTAGAAGAAGCAAAAGCAGGCGCTGGAAAACCAAACTTTGAAAATTTTCTTGATTTTGTTTATGGGCCATCAAACATTAGTGGGGAATACCGACGGAATTATGAGCAACAGATGAGAGCATATAACCCAATCAAAGACGAAACAAAACCAAAGTTGTTGCGTATTTCGCCAAACCCCGACCGTGAACTATTTACCACCAACATTAACTATGACTCCTACAGTGACACTGAACTATAAAAATTGATCGTATTTAAAATCAAACCACAATTATATGAACATTGAAGTGTAAGACGATTCTCTTTCTCTTCGGACGGGTGCGTTTGGTAAACTTTAATCTGTGTTGTCTAAAAACAAAAAAATTGGTTGTTATTTAACTTAACAGCCAATTTTCTTGTTTTATTTAAGTAAATTAAAATTAAGCTAAAAACAAGATCGTAGAAAAAACAATATCGTAGGAACGACAAAGGAGGTACCGACCGACTTTAAGAGTGAGATATTGGATTTTAGCAGTTGCAAAATTAGATCAGTTCTACAATTGGGATAATCTTGAGAGTCTTAAAACATACTATATCATTAGTTTTTTTTTTTAAGTTACGAAAATGTACACTCTTACGTAGTAGATATTACGCTAACCAATATGCCCCAGGATTTAGGTTTCGCCCAATACGGCGGTTTAGTCAAAAGGATCAAAAGTTTACACCGTTCTCATTTTCACTTTTTCGGGGCGTGAGTGCGGCTTTATTTTTGTGCATTTTTCCAATTCTGTGTCATCCCTTGTGTCATCGCCCGGTTCATTGCATCTCCCATAATTCGCCAAATCATTGACTGCGCTTGCTCAATGCCTTCCAATCGCCCAGAGATTAGTATTTCGCGTCTGTCCCCGGAGCTCTTTTCCCGGTTTTCAACTTTTACGGACACCCCGCAGGAATGTTGAATTCTTTTAATCGTCACACCGTTTTTTCCAATGACGGCACCGACCCACTTTTCTTCGATTGCCACACGTTTGAATTGCATGTTACCCACTGCCGGGGACATGAATTCGATTTCTGAGGCGTCCCCACTTTCCATACTTCCCTGCCCCCCCCTGTGATGCATGGACTGTGAATTTCTCGGTGCTGGCCGCTCGGAAGGAATGTACCCATATTCGTTCATGGGCATAGCACTGCGAAAATCGTTTCTCCACGGCATCGCATTGTGGTACGGATGTGGCCCCGGGTGGGCTCTATTCCATTGCCTTGGCATCGGATCAGCCGGTCGAACCAAGAACCTATGATGTCGATCCGAGCGCCCTCCGTCGTAATTTCCATAAAACGGCCGCCCGCCGTAACTGGGGCCACCCCCGTTGTTGAACTGGTTCCCCCGGGCGTGAAAATACTTTACGCCCTTATGGATATAATCAAACC
>Ga0099797_100145_pt2 | contig 21485 bp, 16 predicted proteins | sample Uncmet_Sort48C_1_FD_89871 | JGI IMG/M metagenome (GOLD analysis project Ga0099797, IMG submission 89871) | Marine eukaryotic communities from CALCOFI LINE 67, Pacific Ocean - C012_Sort48C_1 | ecosystem: Environmental > Aquatic > Marine > Oceanic | place: Pacific Ocean: Monterey Bay | collected...
ATGAGAACACTCGTTTGGTATCATGCCTGAAAACAAAGAAATACAAAGCCACATACCCCCCCCGCCCAAAGAATATGGCCTAAATATGAAACCAATACGGGAATCAAACGAAATCACACATGCTATTTGTGTTTCATATGTAATACATCTGTGGTTTGTATTTTGAGCTGGAGGTTCCTATATTTGCTAATGCTCGAGGGACAGCTGCACAAATCCAAACAAAAAGAACTTATGACAGCACCCTCAGCTCTCCGAAATGGTTCCCCACGCCGATGATTTGAGATTTGGATTTGTTTCAGGATTGTGAGCCCCCGGAGGGCCCGCCCCACGGAAGGGCACCTGATTGTATAGCAAACAAACAAGCATAAAAACACTAGAAAAAACAAACGACAATACTTTTTCGTGATGACTAATGTGCACCTGGGATTCCTAAATACCTCTGCCCTCTCAGCCCCCCTAAGTGATTTCTGTGGGCTTTAAAAACCGGAGCCATTCCCCCCTACGCCCCCCACCCACCCGCCCACAAATAACTTTGAGTGTAATACTGGGGACTGAACCAAAGTCCCTTCTATTATGAACCTGCATGCTCCACTCCTCCAGAAGCATGTGCCTAAGGCTGCATATATTTTCATTTTTTTTCATTGATGCTGTTAACCTCTGCGCTCCTCGTCCGAAGAGTAAACGGATTGCAGGGCCCCACTGACTAGAATCTGTTTTGCTGCTCATCACTCAGGTTGGGCCTCTCGGCCTCCTGAGCTGTGCCGCGCCCTTCAGGGGCAGACCACCGAAGAGCCCCATCACCTAAGGACAGCCTCTCGACTGCTTAGGCTGTGCCACCCCCAATACCGGGGCAGACCGCCGAAGGGATATATGTGGGCAGTCTGGCCTGCCACTGGTTCTATTCGCTCGCCTGACTTTCATAAGACAGGATGATGGATATATATATATATATATATATATATATATATATCTTTGGGGTCCCAATGGTGCGTACATGGCTCTTGATAGAGTGGCCCCGCATGCATGTCTCTCAGAGCATACCCGCACGCAATATTGCGCATGCTGCATGGCATTGCTGGATACGCGCTCACTACCCGCCTTGTAAATCACACTTGTTATAGTTTCTATATATTGCATGGTGTGTTTATTTACAACTGCATTGCATTTCCCTTATATTGCATTGTATTTCCGACATATACAGAGCATACTGCGTGGTATTGATCACCGGCTTTTGCGTGCATGTACGGCCGGGCATGCTGCGTGGTATTTGAATTTTAATCACCGGCTCTGGCTTGCATGTATGCCGGGCATGCTGTGTGGTATTTGAAGTTTGTTCACCGGCTTTAGGCGTGCATGTACGGCCGGGCATGCTGCGTGGTATTTGAATGTAATGCTGGGCATGCGGCGAGACTATAAGGGTTCATGGTTATGCTTACCTGAGGGATCAACACCACACAATTCTTTCATTTAACCACGAATCCTTATAGTCTCGATTAGGTTTACTCCAAGGCACGTGTCTCTCCGAATGTCAAGGATCTGCATCTCTTATGTTGTGTTTTATTTCATTTTACATCATTTTGCTTCATTATACGTGTATCCCTGACTTCAGAGAGCGGCCATGCGCAGCAGCAGGCTCCTGGGACAGGCGTCGAGGCGGTATTCTCTCGCACCGCTCGTGTCTCGATTATCTGACCCCTAATGGGATATGGATAATGTACCCTTAAAGAGATAAGGAGCATGTATAGCTGTGTATACGTGTGCCCTACAGCGTTCCCTGCTAAATACAACTTCAGTGTTCTTCTATGTTTCGTTACAGTTTTGTTTCATAGTCTTCCACTTTATTGCTCATTTGTGTAGTGTTATTTCTGTGTGTGGACTTCGGTCCTCAAATTCGTTGAATTCGGCCGTTTGGCCTTAATTGGTTAATTTACCAGTGGGGATTGCTGGTAGGATGCATGAGTCCTTACACCTGCGGCTTATGTCTGCTAGTGTTGCGACTCGGTCTGATTCTTGGTTTCAAAGTTGCTTTTATTCCTCACCGGAGGGTGTATGTGGCTTTGTATTTCTTTGTTTTCAGGCATGATACCAAACGAGTGTTCTCATTGGATGTAAAGGTAAAGGATATATATATATATATGTATATTTGTGCTGTGATATGTATACAAGCCACCCTCAACCTGGCTTATTGTATCTATTTACATGCCTCCTCGTGACAGGCAACAATTTGTTGCACGAAAGAAGGGAGCCTGCGCGATGCAGCAAGCTGCATCCTGGTGCCTCTCAGCCTCTGCTCACTTTGGAGCAACCGTCGCTCCTTGGCACCATAGGCATGGCCATGCCCGGGTATGCTCTGTGCCTCCAGCTTGATTTATGTGATTATGGCTGTTGTGGCTGCCATAAAACTGCGACAGCATGCAGTTCTGCAAGCCCGGAGCTCCGACACAGTGAAGAAACCACAAAGTCTTGCCTGACTGCTGCCGAAGGTTCTTTCCTCTATCGTTGTCTTTTGGCAACTGGTGCTCGAAGGTGCATCTTCTGTGTCCGTGTCTTTGCTGCTTTTGTCCGTGTCTGTGTCCGTGTCTGTGTCCGTGTCTTCGCTATCTCCACTGCTACAAGACTGGCCCCAGTCAACTCCGAGCTCAGCTTCGTCTGCCTCCGAGCGGTACAGAAAGCGGCCATCTGGTGCAACAGACTTGTCCGAGAAGCTTGTGTCGCTGCAAGTGTATTGTCCATCTATCGGTGAGCTCTTTGGAAGCGGTGTATGTATCGGGACTGTGAACACGAAGGATTCCCAGTCGACTTCTATGGCTATGGCTGGACCACCACAACCGTTCGCCCTCTCGCCTGCCTGCCACTCGTTAATAAATGGGGTCGCGAGGTCTGTACATATTTGTTGACCGAGCTGGCTGCTCCAGGTCTGTATGGGTACGGACTCAGCACACAGCTGCTGAGTGGTCTGGTTGCTTCCATTGCCCTGCATGCCGAAGCTGCCGTTGCTGATGTCTGTCCACCCGCACTGCCACTCGTTTATAAATGGGTACGCGATGTCTGTGTATATATTTTGACCGAGCAGACTGCTCGAGGTCTTTATGGGTACGGTCTTGTCGATGCCCTTGTCGATGCCCAAGTTGCAACTGTCCTTGCCAAAGATGTTCTGCCGAAACTCTTCGAGGTCTGTGGCTTCTATCAGATTCCTGCTGCCAGGAGCCATAGAGGGTGGCTTGGTATGTACGAACGCCAACGCACTCAAGAGGCATTGCCGAGTGTGCCGTCTTTGCTTATTTCTCAACTGAGACCTAGAGAGGGTCTCAGTCCCACTGCCATCTGGAGACCGACAATGCGGTTTCCACCGCGCCATGAATGCAGCCGCGACGAGGCCTACAACGTGATCTGGTCTATGCTATCTAGCACAGACCAGGTTGCCAGAGCCCAAACGGCAACGGATTTGGCACACCCAACCCAGCCGCAAGCAGCCAGGTCAGGCTTGAGCCAAAATATAAGGCCGCATATACACGATATATACATATATGTTATTTGCTTGGGTTGCATTCCATGGAAACCTTTCTTGTAACTGATGGTGCACTGTTAAGGGCTATTAAAAGCTACCGCCGATTTGTTATTAACAGCTATTAAAGGCTATTCAAAGATATGAAGAGCTTTTGAGAGCTGTTAATAGCTATTGAAAAGCTATTCATTTCACATCCGAATGGGTTCACCACAAAAACACATTTGGGGCATTGAACATCCAATATTATGATCAATTTTCGTTTTGGGTGCCTTTTTCGACAATGTATTCTCCCCGAAGGGCTGGCACCATAACTCCCCCAATGTAGAATGATTTTACCAATTTTCACATGCAATTCGATCAAAAACACAGCCGATGCATTTCAACACGTACCCGACCTCTTTTGAAGGGCTCCGGAGCCGGAAAACACGACAAATACACAAAAACATTAAAAAAAATGAAACTAGCCCCCAAACTACAGCTAGATACATATTTATATGATTTGCCACTGGTCCATCACTTGAATTTTACAACGATCGCCAAGAAGGAGCTGCCAGACCTCGCATCGGCTCAGGCCCGCAGGCACGCCCGACCAGGCCAGCTCAGCGAGACTCTTTCGGTCAACAGGCTCAGCAGTGAGGGCCTTGGTGTCGTCTAGACTGCCCCACAAACTGTGATTAATGTAACATACTGGTGATGGACATAATTGAGCACCACCTAAGTCCTATTTTCCAGCCCCGGGACCCTAACCATATTTCCGGCCCTGGGGCCATTCAAAACACGGGGGGCGTGTTGAAATGCATCCTGGATGTTTTTTGCATCGCACTTAGATGTAGAAATGGACAAACCATTGCACAGTCGATAATATCCAAACATTTATGTATTTTTACAATTTGTGCGGCTTCTTTGGCCAACCCTTCGGGGAGAACACATTTTCGAAAAACGCACTGAGAACAAACATCTCACCATTGTGTGGCTTCATCTAATGCACCAGCCGTATCTCATACTCAATCTCCGGGGCTTAGGCGGGCCTTCGGAGCCGTCGGAGAGCTTCACCTCACTGCTGGAGGGAGACACTGCCTTGCTTCGGAGATTAACTGCTCGAAAACATTGCTAAACACTGATGATATCAGTGTTTAGTAGTGCACCCAAAGCTGGCCATAAGCAACAAATTTGCACAAAAACTGCAAAAAAACATCATAATAGGGGTGAGTGAAGAGCAAAGTCAACCTATGAAAATCAACCTACAGTGTAGGTAAGTGCAGGTTGATGGGTCGGTCACCTAGGTTGAATCAAGCGCCGCCGGACCATCAACCTACATTTACCAACTTTCGTCGTGGGCTTGTTCACCAGATTTAGACTAATTGCGCATCCAAGGCCAAACAAGGACAATCCAACACCATGACCATATATTCCCATGCAATGGACAGAACAGGGGGGCCACGGCCTTCGGCCGCAGCCCCCCTGTGGTGTCAACAATTTTTGAATATCTGGGCATGGTGTTGAATTGTCCTTGTTTGGCCTTGGAGGCCCAATTAGTTCAAAAATCTGGTAAATAAGCCCACCGCGAAATTTGATACCGATACCATCGAGATGGCTGGTCGAAATCAGGTTCATCGGAAAATACCGTTCGAAGATGCTGTGCTCTGCGATGCTGCACCCTACTCTGCTTTGCTCTGTCCTGCTTTGCTCCGTGCATACCTCTGAGTATTTGCGCCAACATCTTGGTGGGCAAGAGCATACAAAGCCCAAAGAAAGACATACACATATCTTATATCAAATACATCATATATTTCAATGAGTGTGACCCTACATAAAATCTGACACTCTGACACATTTTTATGTGTGTGGGAACTATATAATCCTATACCATGTCGCTCGATAGTGGTCAGCACCTACCCCGTGGACCTATAATGCCAGACCCTATTCACCGCGATGCCCGCTGCCAATCTCGAATGAAAACGACTAACAAGCGAAATGCCAAGATCTGTGCAGATGTAAACAAACTAAAACGAAACGAAACTGATGGCTGGAATCGTCAGTCTTCAGTTTTCTGAGACTCACTCGTCACATTGTATTCACGTCGTTGTCACTTTCCCACTGTGTTAGGGTTTGGAGAAACCCATGAATGGGGTGTACTTCCAATCTTCAGTGCTGCTACCGCTGCGCCACGACTGCCCATGTGCACGCAGGCTGGATGGTGGTAACAAAACAAGCATTGGAATTCCATTGAAACATAATTGAAAACTACTTGACGCACGACTGGCGGGCCAAACTCACTGATTTGTCAACTACCATGACTTATCCCCGTGACTCCTAATTTGAAGGTTTGTAAACTCACGTCATCCTGACTCCCGGTGCATGCGGAAGCGGGGCTGCGAACAGCCCTTCATGACACCACTTCGGCAGGATCCGCGGGTGGATGCCTCCCAAAATATTCCATGCGCAAGCTGCGGACTTCAGGTTCATTTGCTGGGGAACACAATCCAGAAAGGTTCATTTAGTTTGTTTTTGCAATGGATGTTGCAAATTTGGGCGTACAATTTTCAATGACATTTAGATTCTGTGCGCAAGCTGCAGACTTGAGCCCCATTTGCTTCAAAAGTTATGTACAATCTTCATCAAAATCCACTAAGAAGCCCCAACTAGCCCAAGGCACCCCCAAAGACAGCCAAAGGAAGCCAAATGGACAATGTATATATTCACAAACTCCCGATCGGCCGCGCGAGTGTTCTTAATATTATTCCCCGCTTCCAATGCAATGAAAATGGAGGACTACCCCCAGGGCAACATGCCAACGAATTTCCCTACTGCCCCCAGACCGCGTCGAAGCGCTGCCGCCGCCGCTGCGCCATGGCTGCCCATGTGCGCGCGGAGGCTGGGAGGTGGTGTCTGCAATGAAAATATATCGTGTGAGTGTGCATACACTGTAAGAGTCATTTGAGAAACTTGTCCTCGACGGCCAAGCATCGGCGACCCCAACTTCTTATCCGTGATCTTAAGAAATTTGAATGTCTTGGACGGGTGGGAAAGACCCCTGGTAATGAACCCTGTTTGAATAGGACCCAATGTCCGCCTTTGAACAAACACTTAGTCGAGACATTTATAACACAATAAGATGCTGTATACATGCAGGCATAGAGGCTAACGGGAACAATCTACACAAAGGCAGAGCCACATGCCAAGAATAATACCAAAACTTGAAGACGCAATATGGTATTGCACGCGGACAAGGCATGCGTATGCAAGTGTACTAGTTCTGCTCTGGAAAGCACCTGGCACGACAACGGGAAAACACACACACACACACAAACAAAAACAAAACTCAACAATTAAAAATTAGGGAAATTGCACCGGACGCGAAACGGCAACACAAAGCCTCAATCAATTACAATGGTGGCTGGAACATGAAATTGAAGTGACAAGCGGAAGTTTGGAGTGAATAAAAACCCGGATATGTTTTCGTTTCATACGCACACCAACTGAATCACTTTTATCCCAGCATAGAGTTCAGTATAAACCTGGTTTATTGTACCGGTATTGGTTTTCCGACATTTTCTGGATCCTTGATTTTTCTTGATGTATTTTGGACTTTCCGGATATTATTGGATATTTCTGGATCCCGAAACCAACTTATTCACCATTATCACCGGTAAATCTAATGGTCTATGTAAATGTTCCGGCCATTATTGCTGTTCGATGGGCCCTGCGGGGCCGAATTAATTGTTTCATGGGGCCCATGGGGCCCAGGCGGAAGGCCGGCGGGCGGATGGCGGGCAGACGGGCGGAACACCGGAACTTTAATCGGAACACTAATATTGGCCAATGGTGCAGGTAGGAAGCAAGCTAGAAGCAAGTTCTGACTACTTCCGTCAGAGCGAATGTTGAAGCTAGAAGACCGGACTTTGATGGTAGCCGCAGCCAGACCAGACATTTAGGATAGCCACAGATTGTGGACGCGCGTCTATTCAGACATACATGGAACTCATCTGCCAAGGCACAGTGTCTGCGCAACTACTTTGTTGTACTTTTAAATTTGGCAGCCTAAAGTTTACGGCCGCGCATGCTCGCGCAACACCGTGCAACGTCCACCGCCGAAGCCAGAAGTGCCTTTGGAAGCATGAGAAATGTTTCCCAAACCTTGCAACAAGTTGTGTCAACTGCGTAAAACCAACATGCACGGTATAGCAACAAGGGTGACAAGAAGAAGTGGCGCAACCTATCGCAACCTCGCCCTGATGAAGCCCCAAATATCTCCGGCAGAATGGAAAGTTATGCAACAAAAACTGCATGCGTATTTACTCACTTAAAAAACACCCTGTGGGTTGTGTCTCCTTGTCTTGCTGTCTTTTGTTTTGAAAGCCTCACTAGTCTGCAACAGGGTGAAGACATCGAGCCAGGAAAACCTTTGAAACGCATTGATCCGACAGGAACACGTGAACAAACCATTGAGCAATGCTACACAAATGTCAGAACACTTACCACATGTCGTACACACATGGAAACACGTACAAGAAACTCGGCGAACGCTAGCACAAAAAGAGTTGAACGCAATGTGACAAACCAAAACAGAACCGGTTCACGTAAAGCATACGGGAACACAGAGTAAGAGTTGTTTGTTATATTACGCATATTGATTTAGTGATCTGGAGTTTGGGGGCTTAGGCCATTGAGGTTAAGAGTATTAGGGTTGGGGGAATCCAGTTGATTGGTTGTGAGGGTGCTGAAATCCAGGCGCTCCTGATAGGGGCAAATAATGATTCGCCAAACCATGGATGGTTTGGTGATTTTGGCGTAACATGGGCATGCCAACACCATGCCCCTATGCATAATAAATTGGATTCAAAACGCAGGGGGGCCGTGGCCGAAGGCCGCCGCCCCCGCTTCTAACCATTGCATTGGAATGTGTGGGCATGGTGTTGGCATGGAAAGGCTAGGCCAACATATTTCAAAAATCCATGCTGTGGCTTTGAAGGCCAAATATTTGTCCCTAACAAAAGCGCTTGGTGTTCAGCAAATCAGTGTGTGAAGGTTAGGCTGTAGTTGCAAATTGTGATGGAAGAGGTACACTTAAGCTAAACAAATCACATGAAGCAATTTCATACATAATTGAAAACTAAGTGAGTGTCCAATGTGTTTTCAATGAGTTTGCAACTACTTGTAACATTGTCAATTATTGGGTGCAAGCGATTGTAGTAATATGCCAACTTCCATCGCCTTGAAACTGCCGAGATTAGGCAAAGCCATTTATACACTCTTGTAGTAGAGGTTTAAATGCGCACAATGGCTCTCAACCATTGCAAAGCGCGTGGGCCTCGCACACAAGGCAAGTAAATAAGTACACATAAATTGAAAAGCAAGCAAACAGATAGAGACAAGGTCCCACTCAATAGGGTACATTATGGGGGGTTCTGTATTTCTTTGTGGAAACCTTGAACTTTTTGTAAATTATTCGTGGGTGAGCTTTCGAGGCTTAAAACAAAAAAAATATATATGTTTTGTTTTAAGGGTCTAGAGGCAGATGGGAATGCTGAAATGGTACTTTTAACAAAGTTGGGCACCAAATGGTTCCATAATCAAGAATTCTCACAATTAGGACATGATTTATGCACGTATTTGGAACACGAATGCCAAGAATACCACCAAATTGTGCAGAAACCAATAACACACATCAGAAAATTGGTTTGGGGGCACAGAATCAGCCCCCAAAAGCTTTGGATGTAACCCATGTATTGGATGTATGTGGATTTTATTGAAAAGTTCTGATTTCCTAAGCCGAGCTGTGATTTTCTTCGAAGTCTCTTGGATTTATTGGGAAGTCCATGAATTGATAGAAGTTTCCCATCGTTGTCTTAGGATGGCTGATTTCAATTGGTACTTTGTTGTAGTCAACCTTTAACAGGGTTGTGGCTCAGAGGCCCATTTCCTTCAAGAATAAGGGTAAGCTTGGAATATTTGGGCCTCCAACGCCAAACAACAATGTGCCAACCCCATGCCCATATATTTTCATGCAATGGACAGCAAAGGGGGCCGCGGCCTTCGGTCGCGGCCCCCTGTGTTTTCAATGCAATTTAAATTTATGGGCATGGTGCTGGCATATTCTTGTTTGGCCTTGCAGGCCCAAATATTCGAAGCTTACCCGTGTTCTTTGGGGAATGGGGCCCCCTAGCCACAGCCCTGTTTAAAGATGGCACACGAGTCACATCGGCGCAAATGCAACACTTAGAGCGCCAGCTTAAATGGACATTGCAAAGGGTTCGCCCGAGCCTGGACAACCATGCAAGCGGGGTTGGTTGTTTTGTACTTCCACCGTTGATTTTGATAGAGAATATTGGATGTGCCTGGCCAACATTGGGTTCTCTTGGAAGTCACATATTTGAATTAAGGCCCATGAGAGTTTTTTGAATAAACGCACATACTCAACATCACAGAACATACACGAAAATATGTGAAATAAACACGCACACAAACCGGATACGCATCATGGTCACGACTGGGGTACGATTTGTCAGATTTGACCATTTCCGTGCTGCGTGGTTGGAATGTGAACGACAATACACACCAAGCGATGTTAACGAACGCTTGCGTTTGGGCTTATTAAACCGATTTCAATTAAGCTATAGAATTTCCAAGACACCCAAAGAATTTCCAAGGAAGGTGAAACCATTTCTACCGAAACTAAGAACATAAAGGCTGCCATGGGGAAAGCCACAACAAATGATAGTTTTCGGATTCCCAAACCAATTGTGCAATATCTATGAACGTCAACGGTATCCTATCACCATCCATGCCAATCAAAAAATGCAAGAATATCAAAGAAAATCCACACAAGTCGAAGCATTGAATATTGACAAACAAATACTTGGAAGTATGATAGACAAACCCAATATGCACAACAACAGACTACTTCAATAGCCACTATTTCATTAGAACACTATTACTTGTTTGGTTAAAGAACTGGGAGTTGTTTAATGTGTTCCGTTTGGAGTCCGGCTTATGTTGCAACTAAACCGACGTTTGTAATGCGGAATATGTGCCGAAGTTATTTTTAAAGGATTTCGACAATTGGTTTTAATCAATGACTCATACATGAAACGTAAACAAAGAAAAATGAAACTCAATGAACATACTCTCAAAGTTCCTCAATAATCCTTCAGCCGGTGTGCTAAAGGGCCGCAAGCCCGGGCCCGGGGCCCTTGAGCACACCGCCGGGAGGATTATTGAGCAACTCTGAACCTATGTTCATGTAATTTTCAGTCATTTGCCAAATTCCTCGAACTGGTGTTTTCATAGAATCTGTAATACAATACTGGGAGTTGTTTAATGTGTGTTCCCTTGTGGGTTCGGCTTCTGTTGCAGCTCAACCGGCGCCGATCGACGTGGGCTACACCCTCAGTCCAGCGAGCCCATCTCATTTACTGCCTCGCCCGTTGAGGGCAAGTCGCAGGGTCCTGAGTCCGAAGCAGAGAAACTCGCAGGCACAGCAAAAACAAATAAAAAGTGTTTGGGTAGGGCCTCATCAACATCAACGTAAATTGAAACATGTTTAGTAGCATCCGACCATTATATTTTAATTAGTTTTGGTAGGATCCTAATAAACTCTTTTATGGTTTGGCAAAGATCACACCAACATATGTTAACTCATGTTTGATGTATCCTACCAAACTACTCTTAGTCTATTGTTTGGTAGGATCCTACATGTTTGTAATCAGTTTGCTTTGTTTCCAAAACAATTTACAATATTGGGGACCGTGGGCCCAAAGGACCGGCTTTGTGCCTAGGGCCGCGAATGGAGAGCAACCTGCAGCCCCCCCCCCCCCCCCCCCCCCAACAAAAAAAAACATACAACGCAAAACATATATATATATATATATATATAGCATATTATGTATGTCTAAGCATAAATGTATTTACTGAAGACTCATTTATAATTCGGCTTCTTTCTATTTTGTCTCGTTTCTGATTCCTCGCCCCCCCGACTCACCTAATGGCGGCCCTAGGTCCGCTATCAAGTCGGCCAAATTTGCCGCGCAAGCGGCACATTTCACCTCCATGTTCCAGCCCCCGGACACACCTCGAGCCAACAAAAACCCGAGTTAATAAAGTATGCTTCCAAGCAAGCCGAAAATCAAAGCAAATCCTTGCTAAACCCGTAGGGGTAGCAACCCGGATTAATAAGGAAAGAGCTGGGGTGGGGCCCCCATATTAACAATAGGTGCGGGTTATCTCTATATTTTTTCATTGTCGAACTTACAAGCGGTGCAACGGTTCGCGATACTGCTCACCACATCCGTTAAGCAAGCAAGCACACACAGCCGGGGAAGCAGCACCACAATACTACTGGAGCCAACCAACTAGGAAGGCCCCCTGACCAAGCATTTTGGGTGGTGTAGCCTGTGGCGGGATTTGGCAAACTCCACCACCCAAAGCAAGGCTCGCAAAATTCTATTGCAAGACTGGACTGCAACTGGATCCCAGAAGCGAGCAACCAAGGCGCACTGTAGCCAAGCAACAAGCAAGGCCCTGGAAACCAAAACCGCCACAATCGAGCCCTCGAAAGGCCAAGTAACTCATGCCTCGCCCAAGGCCCGCATCAGAACCCACCGGCAGAGACTTCAACCAAAAGGTTGCCAACCCGATCTTTCGTTGGGGCGCGAGTCCCAGCGAAGGCCTTGAAAACAAAATGATGCCTTGCCCAAGGCCCGCATCAGAACCGACCCGGGTTATCTCTCTCTCTTTCTCTCTCTCTCTCTATATATATATATATGTACATATATGTACATATATATATATATATGTATACATAAACCTAGGTACACCAAGGTGGACCTTCCTTAGTGGACTTGGCCTAGCCGGACCTTCCTTGGTTAACAACCTCATTAGTTATTTCAGCGAACACTTCAGCGATCATGATACATACATACATACATACATACACATACATACATATATATGTATATATTTTTCCCGGAACATAATGAAGATCCACAACTTCATCATGCCGGGAACTATTCACAAAGTGATGAGCTCACCCTTGAAGTAGACGTGTTAAAACTGCCTCTGATCTTTGAATTAAAATCGGAATTAAAATGCAACTCCTTCTGTCCATGCCCATCGCACCGACCACCGGGCGACGAATGCTCTGCAGCAAATTTCGCAATCTCGGCCTCAACACGAGACATAAACTGGGGGGTGATGGCACCAAGAATTGTGTACTCCTTGATTTCAGCCGCATCAAGGAACCGCAATTTGTGCACGTGGACACTAATTCGTTTCCCAGTGTTTCCGATGACGACCGCACACCGCTTGCCATCAGCACGGCCAAGCACATAGCCAAGCTCCCCGTTGAGAGCAAACTGGTTGAGGTACTGGAGTTCAATAAACTTATCCGCTAGACTCGCATCAAAGCCACCATCCGGCTCCACAACCGCGAGGCTCTCCACAAAGCCACCATCAGGCACCACAACATGCTCATTGAGTACAGGGGCAACTGACAACTCATCCGGTTGCAAAAACACACTAGTTGTCAAGGCCACAGCTGCCTCGTCCGGTTCCACCAGCTTCTCTGGAGATTGCAAAACATAATCAAGATCATCCGAGTGGGCAGCACTGCCACCAGGAACAAGAGATTGCAAAACATAATCGAGATCATCCGAGTGTGAGGCACCATCTTCCGAGTGTGTAGCACCGTCTTCCGAGGAGGCCCCAAATCTGGAAAAGAACGACATAGCATCCTCCCTGTCCGAGCTAACCATCACCTGCCCCAGAGACGCTTTAATAGTTGTGGGCAAGGCTTCAGCAATGACCTCCGAGAGCAAGTCCTGGGCCACTGTCGCCGCAAAACAACTGGAGGAAACACCCACCGCATCCGCTAACGAAATAGAGACACCATCGCAACAAGAGCCAGCCGAGACAAATGCACCATTGGCACAGCCAGTAAAGACTTTAGTGCCGTGAGCCGCACCATGAATAGAACAACCAAGCCTCGCAGCAGCAGCAACACCGCCCGATGCGACATTTGCACCCTTGGCACAGCCAGCAAGGACTTTAGTGCCGCCAGTTCTAACAGAGCCCGTAGAGACATTCGTTTCGTTTGCACAGCCAGTAAAGACTTTAGTGCCGCCAGCTCCAACGCCATCATTAGAGACATTTGCACCATTATCAGAATCTGCATGGACCTTCAAGTGGCACACAAGTACTACCTGCGATAGGGCAGACACCTGGCCAAGAAGGAAAGCAATGTGTTGCTTCTGGTATTCAATCGTTTCATACAACCACCACACATCAGTGCAAGAGGCACCTGCACCATCTGGCATCGAGAATTCCTTCGCTTCGGGATTGAGCACGGAGGGGGCAGAGCTGCCACCTAGAGCTTGTTGGTCCTTGTTGTTGAGCACATCGGGTTCGACGAGAGGGGTAGAGCAAACCGACTCGGTGTCTATTGCCTTGGTAACATCGGGGTCGACGAGAGGGGAGGCCAACGGAGGCGCCAAGCAATCGAAGAGGCTGCCACAATCTTCAGCATCCTCAACAGCATCAGCCCAAATAAACGAGCGAAAGGAGCTTCGCGGGGGCTTCTTATAAGACTGAGTGTTCATGTCTGCCAGCTCTTCCCACGAGTCAACAATGCCAACGGCAGCAGAAACATGCCGACCACCTGAAGCACAACTCCCTGGGTCCTTGTCTAAATTTTGCTGTAACCTTGGTTTGGTATGGAGCTCATTCCCAACTGATATGGCCTCTTTATAATGGTTACATGGAGAGTGCTTTGCATAGTACGGAACACCATCAGGCGCCAAGCGAGCTCGCCTATTTTGCACACCTTGATAGGATCTTTTCCGCCAACCCGAAGATACCATGCCAGACAGGTCAGCAGCAGCGGAGGCGCCGAGGAGCTGAAGAGCGAGCCACAATACCACTTGCCAATGTACTCGTCGAGGCCACAACTTCTTGCACTGCAGCGTCATGAAGAAGAAGGAAAGAAATGGCGAAAAATCAAGGCTTGAGAATGGCTTGAGGCAATGGGGCTTGAGCCAAAATGGATACGGACATATATATATGTATATATATATATATATATATATATTTGTTGCAGGTACATGTGAACAACCACACCTAAGCTCCCTCGCTCCCTGTCCTTAGGGTGTGCTAGATGTTCCTAATACACATATATACATATAATATATATATATATAATATAATATAATATAATATAATATAATATAATATAATATAATATAATATAATATAATATAATATAATATAATATAATATATATATATATATATATATATATTATTTGCATGTTCTTTTGTTCTCGGGTGTGATCCAGGGTTTAGGGTGCTGGTGGGCACTGCTATCATGTATCCGAGGGCTGCCCTAGCTCCTCACCCCCTTCTGATCCGTAGGAACACGTTCCACCGGCCGTGCGCCGTGCTGTGGAGTGTTGTTTGTCCTGTTTCTGATGCATTGCTCTATTTCGCCATCGTCCGCCCTAAGCGCCCTATACCTGAACTCCTCGTGCTCCATCCCGATTTCCTGCCATAGTTCTCCTAGTGTTTGTAAAGCCAATACATATTTCGGTTTTCCTTTTCTCCTCCCTGGGTATCTCCATGTTCGTAGTCCTGTTTGGAGTGTACGTGATTCCTCTTTTTGCCAACAGTACTTTCTCTAATCTGTTCGTCCTTGTTTTTCTCTGTGTCGGCTTGAATGTTACATGTTACTCTGTGTTGTGTTTTCGTGTTAAGGTGTGGTGTTCGTGTTTGCTCTGCTGACATTTGTTGTGTTTAGTCTTGGGATTTGCTTGTTGTGCTCTTAGTTGGAAGTTTTACAGTTTTTGATAGATTCCGATTCGTTGATTTGTGCTGATTCCATTTCATAGAGTACTCTGCTTCTTAGTACTGAGTCTATCACTAATATTATAATTATACTTAGCTGGGCAGTTGCTATGTAGCCCAAACAAGTCTAGCTTTGTCATAGTTACTGCGGCGTTGCTTATTTGCCGGACAGTTATGATTTGTTTTTTCTTGTGTGGTTCGATGTGCATCCAAGATATTTTACTTCCTCCTGTTGTTCAACTTTGCAAAGTGCACATTGCTGCCTGCCTTGTTTGTGACTTCCTAACATATGATTTCCTTTGTTGAATAGCATTCCATATGTTGCTCCTGCGGTGTCGATTTCTTTCAACATTTCGTTAAGCTATTTTGCGTCTGCGGCTGTGCATATTGTACCATCTGCATTTATTACTTCAACAAACCCTGCTCCTGGTATTCTATGTTTGGCCATGCTTTCCCGCAAGTTCTAGTGTATGTCGCTGAACATGGCAGGCATTACTACTCAAAATAGATAAGGTGATTTTGGGCAGCCTTGTCTTAATCCTGTTTCTTGGTTTCCGCATCTGTATGTGTTGTCATCTATAGTGACTCTGAAATGGGTTTGTCTGTACATCATTTTTACCAGTCTGATGAGTTAGTCATGGACGCCAAGTCTCTATCGCTTGAAGCCAACCCTTCTCTGTCTACTTTGTCCAAGGTTTTCTGACAGTCTAATAATACCAAGTGTAGTTGATTTGTGATTTCCCCTGTATTCCCTCATTCTTTGGACCAGATATAGCGCATCAATTGTTCCTCGGTTTGCCCTAAATCAATTTTGTTTTTAATTATGGGTCTCACCTCTCTGCAATTCTTGTTGGTACTCTAGTTCCCCCATTTGTTTTTGTACATATGTAGCCCTCCCCTTGCTGAAACTTATAAGCAGCATTGCCCCTCAAGCTGCCCTAAACAAACTCAAAACTGACTCGGTAGTCCAGCCAGGCATGTTCATGTTCCAATCTGATCCCGGGGACGCAATCTCTGCTGCTGTGTGATGCATGTAAAACTCCTACGGGACCTCAGAAAAAATCCGAAAACGCCGCCACAAAGTACTCAACGCATCTTGTCGATGCGAATCTCTGTGGGTACCGTGACTGGCTAGATGTGAGAGTTCCGGCTCACTGTGCAACAGCATTGGTGAAGGCCTTCTGACCCCACTGAGCACTTTCCTGATTGGGGGTAGCTATTCTTAGCTAGTCGATCCAAGCTTGCACAAGCCTCTCCATAGTGAGTGCAAAAGAATCCCTACCCCTACTTACGTGAAAACAATTCCAGAGAGCAAGAAGGCACTTCCCAACAATGCAAGTATAGCTTCTACACTGATCCTTGTAAAGCTTTCTATAGAACATGTGTATGGTATGTATGTTCCTCCAGGCTGCTAGGAGGTTTTCTGAGGCTTTTGGGCTTGGAGCTGCTTGGTGGCTGCTTGGCCCACTGCGGATAATTTAACAAACGGCAGACGATTGGTGCGCGAAGTGGCCGCTCGGGTTGGTTGCATGACCGATGCAGCGCCAGAAATGGCTGCTCGGTCTGGCGTCGTGGCGGCAAAAGCGCCGAAATGGCTGCTGGGGCAGGCTCCGTGGCTGCAGAAGTGCTCGAAATGGCTGCTCCAGCTTGCTTCCTGCCCGCAGATGCGCTCGAAATGGCCGCTCGAGCATGCTTCTGAAAAACGTTGTTCGAACCTGCTTCGCGGCCGCAGACTCGCTCGAAATGGTTGCTCGAGCCTGGTTCATGGCCGCAGAGGCTTTTAATATAATGTCGCATAGAAGTTGGACCAACAAAATATGAAAACATGCATCCAATAATAACCACAAAATCGCCCAGGGTGGCATACAAATTCAACATTTTCCAAGGATTGGTTTCTTCAACAGTGATTAAAGAAGTCAAGGTTTCGGTGGATCTAGCCAGAATATGAAACAGATAAGACAAATATATAACATATGGCAAATCATATATGTTTCATACTACAGGTCCGGGAAACCAATCAATTTTCGTTTTAACCTGTGCGTTCTTCCGTTTTGGGGCACATTTGTGAACACAATGTGTCGGTTTAATTAAGTGTTCTATATGTGTTATCCGATGTTATTTATACAGTTTTTGCAATGAAGTATTGTCAGCCACACCATCCCCATAATGGAGGCGGCCTGCGGCCGAAAAAACATAAATAATACACGGGTTAAAACGAAAAGTAAAGGGTCTCCCCATACCCGCAAGATGTTTTCAATACGTTTTTAAGACTGTGCACATATATGGTGTGGTGTGGCATCATCTATTTTTCATACATCCATCCTGAATGCATATGTGCACAGCTTCAATCATTTAATTTGAACCCGAGCATTTTGCACATACCCCGCCTTCTTCCGCCGCGTGCAATCTGCCCGCTCGCATCTTTCTTCGCTCTCGCAAGTTGCCTGCGCGCTTGGTGCGCGGCATGCTACGGTTGACCTAATTAATGAAACGAAACCGGAGCTGTGTTGGAGCTTTATGTGAGATTTGCAACAAAAATGTTTTGGTCACAAAAAAGGTCCAGGAAAATTATCTTGGGCTGATATTCGGTGTACCCGGCTCCAAATGGTGTTGCGATTATTTTCCGTTTCGACTGGAATCATGGGTTTACACAATTTTGGTGCACGGACGAAAACATATGCTTGAATCGGTCCAACACGAATTATTCCGGAATAAGTTTGGATGGTAGGCAATTTGTGCGAGCAACAATTGTTAATACAAGTAGTTGCTGATATATGCCCATCCCAAAATGGGCTTCCGAATCCTATGCCGGATTTGATCAATAGTTGTTTAGATTTTCCTTATAAGATTCCTATATATATAATATATATATATATATATATATATATATATATTTCCACAAGGTGTTGCTTAATTTATTCCGTCAACAGTATGCATAGGCCCCAACTGCGAGCAATAACTCATGTTTCGTTTTGTACAGGGAAGCTGATAAAACACAAGCCATAAAATGCAATATTGGCCAAACACAGAAAATACAATATCGAGCAAAAGTAGAAAATACATGCGGAGGCACATGCTGAAAATATTAGCGGGCCACCTTGTGGTGAGGGGCGGGCCGAAGGCCGTCCCACATCATGCGTCCCGCAAGTACTTTCAGCATTTGCCTCCGCATGGATTCGCAACTTTATCCCCATATTGTATTTTCTGCTTCCGGCCCATATTACATTTCTGGGCCGACTGGGGCCCAAATCCATGTTTTCAGCTTCCCTGTAGATGGAGCCGGTGGGAGGGCTGCACACTCTCCAACACTCACAGATTTTCCAAATTTGAAGGGCCCAAGGCCTTAGCATGGGTTGAGCAATGCCATATTGTAACGGTGCATTTCACAATACATATATATATATATATTATATATATATATATATATATATATATATATATATATTGGGACCCCAAAGATATACACCACCACCGGGTTTGGGCCTAGAAAAAATTGGGAAATGGCTGGTGTGGACGATTTGGTGGTGTATATGCAAACTGCGGTAAAATACAGCAGTTTGTATATACACCACCCCGGGGGCGCTTCGCGCCCCCGGGGTGGTGTATATAGAAAGTGTTGTATTTTACAGCAGTTTGCATATACACCACCAAATCGTCCAGACCAGCCATTTCCCTATTTTTTCTAAGCCCAGACCCGGTGGTGGTGTATATCTTTGGGGTCCCAATATATATGAAGGCGTTAGCAATTGAAATTTAATATCTATCCCCAAAACAAAAAATGCAGGCAAAGTAAATACCATACTTTCCTCGGCCGAGCCTTCGAAAACATAATAAATACCATGCTTTCCACAGACGATGCTCTTGCTCGGCGGAAGCCTGCGTAGCGATCGTAAATGGCATATGTTGCTCGGCTGAGCCTTCCAAAACACAATAAATACCATACTTTGGTTGGCTGAGCCTTCGAACACACCGTGAATACCTTCTCTACCTTCGAACACAGCGAACAAGTCGCTGTACTACTTCGGACTCTAGTTTGTACGAGCTCGCCGGCGCCGTAAGGTGCCCTATGCGAATCTAGTATCTATATGACAGTCTTGTTTTTTCGTTTCGTTGGGGGGGATGTACAGGGCCAGGCGGCAATTAATTTAGGGGGTCCGGACCCCTGAATTATTGCGAGTCTCATGCAAGAATGCCCCCAAAATGCCCAAAGCAAGGAAAACAAAGGTGGCGGCGGGCTTCGGCCACCGCCGCAGCCCCCCCCTTTGTTTTCGCATGAGCCTTGTAATTATTTGGGGGGGTCCAAGCAAAGTCAAGTTTTAGCTTTTTGACCGAATCCTTGTCCGGGACGTAGGTACTCCATCGGGTTCGGGTCCCGGAGAAGTCGAATTTGACGGTGTTTGCGTCCGTAGCGTCCGTGACGATCAGTTCCGTGTCCAAATTCATATGGTGGAGACCTTGCAAAACCAGAAAAATAAGTTGCCCCGAAGAAGACCGGAAATTGGTTCACACAACATGTTTTTGTTTTGTAGTAAGCAGCAGCTTGGGGGCGTTTGGGAATCTCCCCCACAGGCTTACCATTGGGAGCATGGACCATGTTCTACTTGACACTCTTAATCAGGAAACTCTTGTCACAAGACGCATCGAGTAGGCCTGAAAGGATTGCACTTCTAGTACAGAAACCCAGCTGCCGAGCTGGCTCGGAAAAAAAACGCCCAGCGCCCGTCCCCGCGAACTGCCGAGACCCGACACAGAGTCCGCCGGTCCTTAGGATCGGTGGCCGAGCCAGGAAAAGGTGACCCGGCCAGCCTGTCAATTCAGGTACTTGCAGACAAGTAAGTCGAATAGTAGTTAATGGGGTTTAATACTAACGGGGTTTAATTAAAATGAGGATTAAACCCCATTTAGATTAAACCCCATTAAAGGAGAATATAGAAGGAATATGAGAAGGAACATATTCTAATTTCATTACCACAGGGGGGTGCGGCCGAAGGCCGCACCCACCTGTTTTGTCCATTTCATATTCCTTCTCATATTCCTTATATATTCTCCACTACTGGAGTTTAATCTAAATGGGGTTTAATCCCCATTTTAATTAATTAAACCCCATCAGTATTAAGCCCCATTAACTACCTTCCAAGTAAGGGGGCTGTGCACATGGTTCCCAACACTGAGCGTACATATGGCGAGTGTATTTCGGGAACATCTATACACAAAGGCCGAGCCGCATGCCAAGGAAAACTGGAAAATGGACGATACCAAATGGCACTGCAAATTAACAAATTATCGATCAAACTGCCTGGAATGCTAAACTTCGTGCGGGGACCGCGATCAAATTTATATGAAATTCCACATGTAACGTTAATATGTAATTGTTTAAATGGGCATGGGGTTACGGGACCATTATCATTGGGTTCGTGCCGAAATTCCGTGCAAACGTTAGGTGTCGATGTGCAAAATGCTTGGGTGAGACACCATTTTTTATGTTACTGGGGTGGGGGACCACTTGCTTTGAGCTCAGGGTGCTGACAGGAATTGTGTCCAGATTTCAGGATTTTGCAATTAGCTGCGTTCAACATGGAAAATTAAGATTCCCGGCCCGCACGAAATCTAGCAACCTGGAACTCGTACTGGAAGAAAATCAGATTGATAATCCAAGGTCAAAGCTAGGCACTCAAATTAGAACGCACACTGCAGAGAAACCGCTGGGGGACGAGCCACAGATCTAGTGCCCCCCAGTAAAGATGTGAAGACAATCACAGAAAACTCCGACCAATGAATGAAACTAGATTATGGGCATTACATGGATGTATGGGCAAACACAAGAGGGCAACAGAAACGCTGTGCGCCTCTTGGATGTCTCTAGGGTCCCACGGGTCCAGATCAAGTTGAGGACCCTGGTATTTTCCAGTTGTCCTGATAAAGACATATTCGTTTTTACGTAGCCGCCGCTTGGGGGCCTAATCAAAATCAAATGTTCCCAAACAGTCCTCAGACTTACAAGCTTGCAGACGTGCGACTCGGTTGCCACGGGCTTTCAATAATGATGAATTCCGGTTTGTGGCTGTCGCGCCCCGCCTCCCAATATTTTGAAACCAACGAAGTTAACATTTGCGAACGGCGGGGGGGGGGGGGGGGGGGTTTAA
>Ga0099797_100656_pt1 | contig 21439 bp, 12 predicted proteins | sample Uncmet_Sort48C_1_FD_89871 | JGI IMG/M metagenome (GOLD analysis project Ga0099797, IMG submission 89871) | Marine eukaryotic communities from CALCOFI LINE 67, Pacific Ocean - C012_Sort48C_1 | ecosystem: Environmental > Aquatic > Marine > Oceanic | place: Pacific Ocean: Monterey Bay | collected...
ATTTCTCGGTTTAACTTAATGGGAGCAGGAGCGATTCCAAACGACTTGATGTATATTTTTAGGGATGTAAAATCATTTTACATTATAAAAAAAACAGACAAAGATGGAAAATTGCAAGGTGTACGCCCCATTGGTGCCAGATCAATAATAACAAGAATCTTTGGTAAAGGAGTCTCCCTCTCATTATTAGCACACATGAGAAATGTACTCGGTTTAAACAATTTCATAATGGACCAAGTAGGTATCGAGAAGCTAATCAAAGCTTGTGTAGCAATCTTAGAGAGCAATCCTAGCTATGTTGCGCTTTTCCCGGATATCATTAATGCATTCAATTCGATGGACAGAACGGCTATGTTGGAAATCTTTGCAAATGATCCCGTATGTGGGAAAGCAATGAACTACTTAAAAATTGCCTACATGGAGTTTCCTGAATTAGTCGAATCATATGACAATAACTTAATGAAAAGCGAAACAGGGGCTACGCAAGGATGCCCATTGGCAATGATGCTATTTTCATTTGCCTTTTCTAAAATATTCGAAAAATTAAGACCATTGCTACTAGAAGATGGAATACCTAATGATAGGAAAACCTTTTTAGGAGCAGTCGCAGATGATGCATCGATTATCGGGACCCCATATAACGCTGTTTTTATGTACTTACATATGCAAAAATTTGCAAATGAAGAATACAACTTAAAGTTCCACTCATCGAAATGTAGCGCATTCTCATTTGGATTAAGCAAAGCTGACTTGAAGACCCAGATACAAAGTGCCCAAGACTCGATTTTATCGGAATATCCAAATCTTGAGCAATATAAAATCATCTTCAAAGATGAAGATGACGACGAATCGGAAGGAATTGGAATTTATGAAGAGGGCTTAAGACTATTGGGAGCACCCATAGGAACGGAACAATTCAAATTGAATTACTTGAAAGAAAAATTCGAAGATGTAAAATGATAGAAGAGATTGCGGTCTTTGTGATTCCAGTGTGGGCAAATATGTGTACACACTTGGTCGAAGAACCAATTGTCCAATTCGTCAGCTATTTGCTTAGTGACTTCTGGTTCAACACATCTAAATAGATGATTGAATCTTGGATTTATACAATGGTGTAGTAGATCAAGTCTGAACTTAGGGTTAGATTCACTTTTCAATATTTTGTTCCAATCCTGTTTGACGTCTCCGATATCATATGGAGGATCAGGTATTACCCCGTTTAGGAACAAAATAGACGTAGCATACGTCGCATCATATCTGGATTGCCTTTTCGACAAAGGAATTTCATTCAATGGAATTCTACCGATGGGATCTAAGCCCCTATCGCTTATGCATGGAGTGTTTGAACCTCTAAGACAAAAGAGTACGGAGCTCCCAAAGGATGTCATAATGCCGGATGGAAATATAGATGACAGATTAAATATTTGGTTTGAAAACTTCAAATTGATCGAATTTGCCGCAATGAATAAAGATATTAAATCTTTCACCTCGTTTCAGGATGCATGCAAAAGATTATTTCAAATACCGGAGATCAGAAGAGCATGCTTTGAAACAACACTAGCATACAATGCAATCAACGGTGCTTACTGCAACATTCACCAAAACTTGGGAATTCCATTGCCAAATCGAACTCAATTGAATGCGACAAACTTATGGAATAATGCTCAACACAGAGCATGTGTAGATGTGCCAAAAAATGAAAGGGATGACCGCCAGAACCTCGCACATAAGACATTCAAAACAACAACGGCATACGCAAAATGCCCACAACTTGAAAGTCATATAGAAAAGGAGAAAGCGATCAAATTTTATACGGAGAAACTATCAACTGGGGAAGCGCTCGTTTGGCTTTTGGGTCGTACTGACGATGATGGATCAAGTAAGAAGACACCTTTCTGGAAACTAGATCATGTATCCAGAGGTACTAATGACCAAGGGGAAGATGAGCTTATAACTCTAGCCCCCAGAAAACGTGTTCAATCGATCCTACAGCGTCACCTAAACGACTCAATCGCAAACATTCACCTTGACGATAGATACTCCGACAGATCAACATTTGCTTCACCACTAGATTGTTCGTCTAAACGACCAATTGAACTGTTGAAGCATTATCAACCACTTAATGAGAACCGTAGAACATTGATGTGCACTTCGCTTACAGGCGCCAAAACAGGATGGGCTCTTTTCCACATTTCCAATCGTAAGAACTGGGAATTCCCCAACCCAAGAGACTTCCGACATGCGATGGATATGAAATTCTCTAAATTCTTAAATGAATTCAAAGAATTAAGTATCAGCAGCGGAAACAGAGATAGCATGGGTAATTGCCCAGGCGTATCCCATGCTGGTGCGGCCCATGCCAACTCAAGGCAGACTTCAAGAGGGGGAAGATGTTTGAACAATTGTACCAAAGGTGGAAAATATGCACTTCATAGTGCAGTTCAAAATGTTTTGGCTAAAGCTTTGAATGGGCAAAACCTCAAAGCAGTAGTAGTGGAGGCACATCCGTACGCTACTGAATCTACTCGTACAGATATCTCCATATCTAGTGCGGAAAATCCAGGCGAAATTCTTTATTATGTAGATACAACTGTCACCAATGCTCAACAGAAAAAAATACCGAGCCTCAAAAAATTGTCCGATGCAGACAATATTGTATGCTGCAGGGACTTATTATTAAATGAGACTGTCGTTAACAATCACATTTTCAGCGCGACCGCAAATAAAATACGAAAGTACAAAGGTTGCCATGATAATGCGTGCGCGAACGGCAGACCCCCATCTTCTATAGTCGTCCCATTTGCTGTGGATACACTTGGCAATTTCTGCTCTGTTGCAGTCATTTTCCTGAAAAAACTTGCTAAAACCAAGTTCTCAAAGATACCTGGATCGAAAGAGTTCCAGGATCTTACAGCATCCACATGGGTTAACACTACATGTAGAGACATACAAACAGCGATTATCAAGACGTGCGCCTATAATAATCGTAGTGCTTTAAAATTAGCATTTGGAGAAGAATATGATAAATTGTATCCAGGATCAATTTATTCACCTCCCTCTTATAATGAAAATTTTTCTTCATCAGAAGGTTAAAATTATCGATATACCTCTTTCGATACTTCCTTCTTGAGGATGTATTGATACTTATAGTAAGATCGATTAAAGGAACTCAGTTAATGTATTCCACAGAGAGGTAGGAATTATCATGAGAGTCAATAAAATTAAAATACGCGCATAATTATTATTATTATAATATAGGCCTCCACAAAATATGTTGGCTAATTTATACTTCATTCATAATGTCACCTTTTTTTTCTCTTTTTTTTTTCGTCGGCATAAGTTGTATACATCCATTGCTATCTTTCATATTTTCTTTCGTGCTTACTTGGAACAATGGATTGATGAAAAATATGCTATCTTTTGTGTCATAGCTGTCAACGCTTAATGTTTCTTCTTTCAATAGTTTCTTTTTGAACCAACAGCTTTTGGATTTACGGTATTTGTAAAAAGTGATAAATACAAAGTATGTGATAAAAGCAATATTAACTAATGTAATTGACACTTCAACCACCCACCGTCGCTCTTTTGAGCGGAAACTATTTGATTGAAATAAACTTGCAAGAAGCAAGGAAATAGTATGTGTGCTTAATGAAAGCCGTTCCAGATTTTGTAATATACGCCAAGCATATGGGCTATAGTGGAATTCTAAACCTATAAAAATACAACAAACCATTAAGCTAATCAAATTTTAATTAATTGTTAGCGGCACAATCATCATGGAATTGCCAATATGAATTAAATTAATACTGTATAAAAGGTAAATATTGTATATATAGTACTTACGCTGTCGGAATTTGCACAGCTGCTCCAAGAAACTGAAACAAGTAAATAATACCAACCACCATAAGTTTTTTAAACATAATTATAGTCTCCCAGTAGAAGAAATCAATCCGATATCCATTATATAATACCCCAAGTAGCCTTCTTGTTTCGTACATTCCTATAGTATGTCTATTCTGATACAATACTTTAACCAATAAAGCAGGGATCCCAATGATAAACAATATCCATCCAGGCACACCCAATGAGTACATCCATGTTGTCTGGCTTTTACTGTAACACTTCACATTTAGTTCATGGGACATGTACCATCCACTAGTTCCAAACTCAATGCATGAATTCAGAGAAAAAACTGTTTGCGCAAAAACAATGTACATGTTGTAGAGAATAACAATTGCTAATAGAATAATTTTCGATTTGGCATGTTCTAAATCAACATTTATATTCTTTAATTTTGCTAAACTAAAATATGCCGTCATTATTAGAAAATATACAAATATTATGCAAAAAGGTAGACAAAATATCAACATTGCTTTGCAAAATATCCATGGAGTACTGCCACATATATTTCCAAAAATGCATTTATTTCTCACTGCAAATGTAGTAAAAATGCTCGACAGCTGCTCGGCAATATTAAACTGAAATGTTATGCTTCCAGCCCAAGGAAGTACAATATGCTTCATCGATGCAAATATTTGGAAATGACTTATGAAAATTTTGGCAAGTGAAGACATTACGTTTTCTGACTGAGAACTCCAGTCGTATTCGTGCGATTTAACAAACGCTTCTATTGCTTTTAGATCATTATAAATAGATGTTTTGTTTTCTTTGGTAATTGCCACGATAAATAAACCCCTAACTTCATTTAAGTCAGTTGTGATTGGTGCCACTGCTATCTCCTTAATTTCATCGCCAAAAAAGACTGAGTACACGTTGTTTTTTTCCATAAATGACTCGATTTTCTTATGATATATGCAAGATTGCAAGTCCTGGTATCCTTTCATGGACTCAGAGATAATGATTTTTCGAGGCAGCCCTGATGTGCCTATTGATGTCTGCCTGACGCTATGGCTCCTTGAACCTATGTTTTCATCAAATGTTTTTGTGTGTCCATCCGTTATGCTAAATACACTGTGTATATTTGAGACTCTACGCGCACGCGCTTGGCTACTGCTTCTTCTCGTTTTATGCATATATTTTGAAGTATAATCAAAAAGTCGCATACAATTTAGTTCATAGTCACGAAAGTACATGCATGCATGATCATAATTTTTTAGTTCACGAAATTTATCCATGGTCACATGAAAACCATCAATATCTGGCTCAGAACTTACAAAGACGGACATTAATATGTAGACACCAGCAACCAAAAGAAGTAATGTGAGTATATTAAAAACGACATTAAGCCATGAACGATCACACATGTGACAAAAACCATTGAAATCTTTTGCATATTCTGGTATGCATGTGTTACAGAGTATGCCGTAGTGCCCATTTAAACATGATTCATTATGAGCTTCATTTTGGCCAACAGAATCAATCTTTCGCGATGATGGTATAGAAGCACCTAAGCATGCTTCCGGTAGACGACATTTAAAAATCTCCTCGGACGTTTTATTGAAGCGCCAGAACCCATTCATAACCAACAAACTGCCTAATTTACATAAACCATGTAGCGGACATAACCTACAACCAACAGTTGCATTGCCAATTTGTTCCATGCATTTACAAGCTCCCAAACTGTGCATGCCGGGTTCGGATACAGTGTTTGAAGGGCAATTAAAACATTTTTCTCTATTGAGTTCTAAGGTAAAGGTGCCTTTGAAGCAGGGCGTACACATATTTGACCCCATGGTCGAGAATGTGCCAGGTGGACACAACTTGCATTTGCCTTCCACCCCGTATTTTCCTGGAACATTTATACAACCAACTATCCACTGTGACCACACCTTTTCATTGTTCGACATCCAATTTCTCACCGAAAGGCTTAAATTCGCGTCCACAGAATTTGCAGCCATATAGTTTGACATTGTGATTATATCATCATTAGTTAAATGCATACGTTTGATTAAAGTATGAACAGCTGGAAACGTTTCGAATAAATTTTTTTTGGCAACTATATGTGTAAATGTCACAGGAAAACCACAATTGTATGTTCCTAGTATCTTCGAATTATATTTATATGTAGTATCCATGGCTGTTTCGCATGATTTAGATATTGCAGGAAGGCGTATATACGATAAACCTGCTGAGTAAATTTTTGTATTAAGGCAAGTATCACATGACAAAAATGCAATTACATATTCTTTCTTGCTTATTGCTGAGGCAAGCACATCTTCAGTAACAAAATTGACTCCAAATGGCAAATTAAGATTTTGTATCATTTCAATCAAAATTGACATTTTGTCTGGGAAAAGCCGAAAACCGGTGCTAATTAAGATTTCTCCGCAACTGTTACTGTTAGCGCCCTTACAGTGTGTTGGGGTATACCGACCTTGATCACAAAACCACAATGTGCAAGCGTCTATGTCACTAGGAAATGTACCGATTGGAGGCAGGTGTAAAGCCAATATATTACTATATAACCAATGGTTAACACTAGCTTCGGTAATTTTCAACGATTTTGGAATATTTAAATACAAATTACGTTCTGAAAAGGGCCCTACTTCACGAAAATTATATTGGCTTGTTGCTGCATTGACATTTCCATCGGTCTTCTTTAACAGGACTTCAGTTACTAAATCCACTTTATCGCTACCCAAACGATCCATTGATTCTAAATCACTATATGAGCTTATTATGCTTACTTTTGTTTCTAAATGGTCTTCACAAAGTATCGTTATGAGTTTTGAAATCACTAAACTGGACACACTGTTGGTGTTTTCTGCTATTCGTAGCGTCATATCCGTTTGGAGTGTTGGAATATAGGTTAGCATTGTTTGTAAATTTGCATCTACTTTAAGAAAATCACATGCTACTTGAAAAGCGTTTTGAGTTTTATCGTAGGCCGCCAGTAAATCATTTATCGACTTTTCTGACACCTTAAACTGGGACACAAAATCACGAGCAGAGGGATGTAGATTTTCTGGCACATATTTAAACAACTTTGTTCTCTTGAAGGCAACTGATTTCGGTAAGTTAACCTCTATAATTTTTTCGGCATTTGCTGAGTAAAGAGTCGTGGGTTTCCACAAATAAAAAAGAATTGGATTTGAGGAGTCAACATAAGCCCTGACAAACGTTTTAAGATTTTTGTCACCAAGCCATACAATACGAAGTGGCAGTTGTAACTTGATTATAATTTCCTCAATATCATGATTTGCATCATACGCTGCACTTGGAGCGTAAAGTGTTGCACAAGCTGTTGCATTGTTGCCGTTTTGCTTGCAAATAGGGTTTTCAAAAATGCCTGAAATTTTATTACAGTATGCTAATATAGAACATGTGGAAGGTGGTGATTTTGTACATTTGCTCAAACAACTTTCGGTGGTCAAGTTTAAGCTTGAAAATGATAAGTTATTCATGCTACTTATAATATCTAGTTTTCGATATGCAGCGTATGAAGTCAAAGGCCAACCGGTCCGTAATGCCGATTTAATCGTATACAAATGTTCGGCGCCAAAATAACCTATGGAACCGAGCTTTTCTATTTTTCGTATTTTTGTCTCGTTCAAATATAGGTCATTCCAATTTTCTAGGTAAATATGTTTATCGTTCTTTATTTTACTTCTGTGAACGTTAAACCCCCTGTACATTGTGGCAGATGTTTGTTAGAACAATGACTTGTTGTTTCCTTCTCTATAAGTGGTATAAGACATTATGATTTATTTATTAATTATATTCCTACTTACATTATTTCTTTCAATAGTATAATAGCGATTTCTGATACAAGAGTTTGAGAAGCCCAGGATCGAATCAATATCGAGACAGATGAAGTGCCGCTGTTTTTACTTCTTGGTCCGACAAACTTAAGGCATCTTTCAGATCCATCGTTATTTGTGTATTCTTTGCGCTTGGAAAACAATTTTTGTTGGCAATTGATACCAACCCTTCCAGGGGCGCATTGGCATTGACCATTCGGTAGACAAAATCCGGTATCACCGCAATCTGAATGTATTTTGCATGCTTTGACGACGGATGGTGGTTGCTTTCCACCCCGAGTACTGTAAACAAAGCGAGGAACACACAATATCATTTCCCTGCCACTCGTTTCATTCTTTATTTTAGGTGCACAATATGTAAAACTACTGGTTATAGAAATCGTTCCAACTGTTTTGACTAGAGCAACGTTATCCATATAGATTGAAGCGTTTTCACTGCTGATATTCTGAACTTTGGCATTATTATAAATATTCAAGACGGTATATTGCATGTCACCAGCACTTCTGTCACCGTTAGTATCAAACTTCACAGAACCTGTCGCCCCCATAAATTCTATTTTTGACGAAAATAAAGTTTCTACTAATACACCTTCACCAATAATTTTTAATTTTTTTCTTGAAATTACATAATCGTATAATTTTGCAACTGTTAGTACCGAATCATATGCGAATGGCACATAATAATCGTCGAAATTAATTGAAGATGGAAATGCACACTTTTTTGGGGTCGAGCTGTCGTAATCGTGATCTATTAAAAATATGTTTTTCCATTCGTTATCAATGCAATCGCATAAAGTTTTACCCTTTTCTTTGTTTTGACATGATTTTGTGGATGCTATTTTGTTTTCTATACTTTGAAATATATTTTTATGCAAATCAAGTTGTTGTCCATTTTGAGGTTTCAGAGCAAAACTCCCATTCAAGATCATGGGAAGCGATTTACTTTCAATTACACCTAAAATCGTTTCGCTAAATATGAAGCAAATATTCGAAACATCTATGTGGAGAAACTTAGCTGCTTCCTCCATTGCTTTCGCCAAAAGCAAAATGTCAGAAGAATGAAGAAAGACGATAAATGCTCTATTTCCAACTTTTAGGGCGGTTCTACATTTTTGATACATGGATTCTTCTGTGCCATGCTGCACAATTATATTTGCATTTATTATCAAATCTATTTTCTTAGCTTCGTTTATAATTGAAGACAAGCCTGATGATGCGTACGCTGTATCACTAGAAACAATACTTATTTCCTGCCACCCAAGGATAGTTTTGACGAACCCCGTTAAAGTTTTCGCAAGAGTTGCATCACTCGGAACAGTTCTTGCAAATGTAGGATATTCAAGTTTATTCGAAAGAGTTATTGCCGTAGATGATGGAGATATTTGCAGAATATTGTTGAGTTTCATAATGCTTTGCATAGATGTAGACGGCCCAGATGAGAGGGCACCAATTACAACATCTACGGGCTCCTGATTTTCAAATGCTGTTCCGCCTAGAAAGTATGAACCAGCTGCTGCTGCGTGTGGCTTGCTCCGGCCAGAATTTTTCCATTTATACAGAATTGGTGGAGTAGCATTAAAATATTTTCCTCTCAGGGTGCTGTTTTTATTGTTTATTTCATCGATTGCCATTAAAATTGCCAAAGTTCGTTGGCTCCCGCTGATATCAAGTTGGTACGGCGCAGTGGCGTGGAATGTACTCGTAATAATTCCAAGGTTTATTCTTAGTAATGATGCATCTATTGGATCAGGACGTGAATTGTCTTTTGTATTGAAGCTTAAGCTTGGATCACATGTATACACATCCCCACTGGATTTCACTGTACAAAACTCAAGATCTGTGCTCCCACCACGAATATACAATGTTCCTACTTTATAAATAAAATTGTTATTAGTAACATTATACACGGTGCTGGGAATTTTCACTTTTTTTATGTCAAAAGAAATCCCGTCTTTAATTCGATCACCGTTCCGATCTAATTTTACCAAGCCAGTTGCCCCATAGAAAGAGAAAGACGGTAATGTTATTGTTGTCATGAAATCCTCTTTTCCAAAGGCAATCGTTCTTTTCGTTTCTATAATTTTGTTGTACGCGTTGGCTATCATGAGCACTGAATCAAAATTAAATTGCGGATAATACCCTACACCAGTGCCACTGTTTGGTGCAATACATATTTTATGTCCTTTCGGTTGTTTTTCATAATGAAATAAAGGTAAACCGGTTAATGGGTTGATTTTGTTACTCAAACAATCGCTACATGCACCAGTCGCGTTTTTACTGAAGCAATCAATATTGTTTTCGATTGTATTTGTGAATAGCGTTCTAAATCTTTCTGACAATTTTCCTCCACGTATCGCAAAGTTTATACTATAAGAAGCATTTATCATACTATCAAAAATATGGTTTTCATTCAAATTTGCAAACTCTGATTTCAATGCACCAAGGGATGCTTTTGTAATAGCTTCCGCAAATATAATTGAAAACCCTTCCTCGAAATCACCTCTACGTGTTATATAGTTGTACAACGTTTTCAGAAATGTATACAAATCAGTAGAAAATCCAAAATAGAAAAACAATCTTGCTCCACTATCAACCGCTTTCTCTGTATGGGCGCTCATATCTGCGGTACCCGAAGAGAAAATTTCGAACGAGCTTACTTTTAAATTGTGTAGGTCTGCGGCACTGCGAAGTGCAGTTCCCCCATATAAAGAGTATGGATCATTGCCACATAAGATTGCACCAGTCTTCCACCCAACAACACGTCTTGCAAATTGAATCATCGCGTCCGTTAACACTCCGTCTGTTGGAATAATACGCGAGAAAAATGGATCTGCATGATGTGTTATTGAAAGGAATTATTATTGTGGAGGATTTAGAAGGTACAAAAGTCAGTATTTTCAATATCAATTTGTACGGAAATATATTATGACAAATTTTACTTACAATCCTTTGTAACAGATAGGTATCCTGATGTTGCAGACGGCGAAACTTGTGGAATGTCAAAGTGTTTTAATATAGAGTGCAATGCTATAGAAACCCCACTAGTGCCACTACCTAACACAATATCAGCTCCTTCGCCGTTAAATGCTTGCAACAGCTGTGGCGCAAGTTTTGCTGTAGTCACGGTATCTTGTTTAGAGTCAAAAATTTCATAAACTATTGTTGTATTAGGTAGAAGATCATCAAATATATTGTCTGTTTTATTGTTTATTGCTTCAATTGCAAGAATCGATGCAAGCATTCCAGCCGCGGACCAATGAGGTACCTTCTGTGTTTTTTTATTTATAAACGGAGTGACTATTGCAATTTTTAATGTATGGTTTTCGGGTATTTTCACTCCAGCTGCGTCTCGGCTGCACCAAGATATTGCAACCAACAAAGCCACGACGCATTTAAGACAGGAAAAAATATTTAATGCATACATATTCACTTACAAATATTTGCTGCTGCAGTCTTTTCGTAGAAAATATTCTATGGGACGCCAAGATTTTAAGAAAAAGATCTAACACCCGATGAACCCGTGTATCTTGAGTAAGTTGGTGTTACTGTTGTATTTGATATTATATATATATAGCATATAGCCATATTATGATTTCAGAGATCTACTAAAAATCTGCACGCACAACAACGCACAATGAAAAAATAAAAATAAGTACAATTTTAGTATACTAACAATTATACCAGGGCAAATGACATATTATTATTAAAAAAAATTCACTTCATATATATATATAATAAGGTTTCATAATGCACGAAAACTTTCATCTGCAATATTAATAATTTTACGCAAAAGAGGTACACATAAGAGCGTTGTTACAAAATGGTAAATGAAGTCGGATCATGCAAGACTAAATCAAGTTCTAAACCTTGAATAATCGTTTCACCATCAGCTGTTTTGTTTTGCTTGGAAGGCTCTTTTGGTGATTGTCCATTCTGAGCCGGTTTGTCCGTTTTTTGTTCTTTTTTCCGCTGTTGACGCCGTTGGCGTTGTTTCCGTGGACTTTGCTCACTGTTGAGCATTGTTTTTGACGATGTAGGTGGCGACGGTGGTAACTTTACTGATACTTTTTTTCTAACGTTAACTACTGTCACATCTTCATTAAATATTTCCAAAATCGATTCATCGTCTAACGAATCGTCTAGTGACAGTGAAGACATAACGGGTTGCATCGGTGCTTTATTCTTTTGTTGCTGAAATAGTGTAATCGGGGAAACTCGTAACCTTTTGTTTTTGGCACGTGCCATTTTGTATATATCAGGTGGGCGCGGCGAAAAACGGCTTTTTTTAATTTTATTGGTTTGCCTTGGCGATCTATTATTAGCTGTTATAATGTTATCATTGTTACTGAACAATACATTATTATTTGTGTTATTACCCCGGCTATAGTACGCCGATGAGGCATCTGGATTTGGCCTACGCCGCAATGGTGGTGGTGGTGGCACCAATTTGCCAGCGGCATAACGACGTTGAATTGTTTTCTTTCGCGGATCAAATTTTTGAATTTTAAACTTTTCATATTCGATTTGTATTGGTTGGGTTGCGCGTAACAAACCATGCTGGTCTTGAATAGTGGCTTTCGTCCACGATACATTTGAGAATTTATTGTTTAGCCCACCAAATGCTTTCTTATAAGCGTCATGCGATGCTACGCGTATCTGTTGAAGTTCATGTTGTCGTCTGCGATTTTTATTTATGTTCATTCTTTCACGTTCACGATTTGCCAATTCTTTCTTTTCAACCATGTAGCCATTCCTTGCAACGCGTTGTCTTGATCTAGGGGACATCTTTAAATGTTTCATCCTACGATCGTCTCCTCGTAAATTTACGCGCTGTGATAAATCGTTTTGCAATGCGTTTATTGAGCGTCTACTGAACAGGCCGGTTTGAGATCGATTGATTAAATCCAGGACTGTTAATTGCAACGATGCTTCAATATCATCGACGTGGGCTGGTTCATGCTCTTGCGCAACCCTTAACGCGTGTAACACTTTATCTTCTCGTTTATACATTTCTATGGCTTCACGTGGTTTTCCGGCTAATATGTATTGTTTTTCTGCAGCAGGAAAATTACCTTGTTCTTCATAAAATTGGCCATATTTCAAGTGAATATCTTTTATTTTCGCTTTTCCACCCCTTTCTTTCGACAGCTCAAATGCACGTTCAAATTCACATCTGTCGCAATAAAAGTCAATAGCTACTTTAATACCGCCAAATTCAAGTACAAAATCAGCCCCCTTTTCCTTCCCTAAGTGTTTTGACCATGCAAATATAACCTCCTCAAACCCTGCTTTGCCTGCTTCTTTGTACGCAACGCGTTTTGCATCTTGGTATTTTTCATCTTGAAAATACATGAAACAGGCTCGTTGCCAGCGGTTAATTTTTCGAAAAAGCATTTCCGCTTGTGCATACTTTTGATCAATTTGAGCTTTTTGAGCTAAACGTAATATTTTTTTTTCCTTTTGTATTTTTTTTTCCATTGCAACTTTGTCGTCATTGTTGCCAATACTGCTGATTGTGCTAATGGTGCTAGTACTGCTACTTCTGCTGCTGATTTCAGCGCGGTTAGCAGCTGTAATCTTTGCATTAGACTGCACGTGTTTCTTTTCAGCAGTACTATTCTCAGTGGCATTTTTATTCACATCGTCGTAACGTTGTCCAATATCTGATTGTGATGTAGAAGTTGCAGTGTACGGTACCGGATTATGTTCATCCAAACTTCCGTCGTTTACTTGTATTAAGTTAGCTATATCAAATGCCGACAACACATAATTATTTAAAGCTAGATGTTTTGACGATTTCACATACATGTATTTGACTGCTTCTTCATTTTCATTTTTACCCTCTTCAAAGTCTAATTCAATTTCCAGATCTTTAAATTTGTTTGCTTCTATATTTGTTACATGTTCCATATGTTGATGATGCTCATGTTTATTGTAGGGATGTTTTTCTTCCGAGGGGTGTACAAAGGTCATCGTTACTGGGTATTCACAAGTATTTAATATTACTTCAATTTCTTCATGCGATTTCTCTTCAACGTTTTCTTCCCCAATATTTGCCAGTAAAAAAAATGGCTCTATATTTTCTAATCCAGCAGTATTACTATTATCCACTGATTCAACTACTGTAAAGACTTTATGACTCCCATCTCTATGTTTACATGTTCTAAATGTAATCCCTAAATTGTTTTTATCACTGAATGATACTTTTAACCTATCGTCTTGTTTCTCTAACATGGTGTGTGGTGTATTCATGGAGACGGTAATGTGCGAATTCTTCTTTTTTGCGTCAGTGCCACTTTTACTTTCATTTTTAAGTTGGTCTAATTTTGCTTTATTCTCCATAAGCGCGACACAGTTGACAGGGAAATGTCCTATATCGTGTGTTACGGCATAGTGATGTGTATCTGGGTTATATTTCATAACTCTACCAACCCAAAATGTATTAGTATCGTCGGTTGGATACAATGGATACTTCACATTTATTACTCCATTTCGTAATCGTTTTGATATTCTAGGTACGTCTTGAATATTATGCCCGTTTTCATCACATTGCCCAGACACTTGAATCACATCTCCCCGTTTAAATGATATTTCTTTGTTTTTATGTACACCGTTGTAATCTTTGTATGCAACGACTTTGAATGGGAATAAACATTTATGATGATCATGGGTGTTGAACCAATGCGATGGGTGTAACAATGTATCCATCTTTTATATTAATTCTAAGAAGACACGGTTATGTATCATGCATATACTGGTCGCGCATCAATTTCATGAATGTTCGAGTCGATGTTCCAGGCAGTTGGGCATATACATTTATGTGTGTGACTATTATATTACGTGAGTAAATAGCAATAACGATTGCCCTAAGTAACAACACTTTTTTGACATCATCATTTATATACAGTATCCTTAACATTATAATGATTTATAATAACATCACAATACACCAAATTAATTTTGTAAGGTACCTAAAACCCATATACGAGAAAACAATTTTGACGCAATTCTACCACATACTGTAACGGTATAAAATACTATAAATTAATAATTCATTTCTGGTCGCCTTGTACTATCAAAAGTCATACTCTACCAAGTGTACAATATGCTGCTAAAAATATCACAACGTCGTTTCACACTGCAATATATCTCTCTCTCTAATGAACATATTAAGGGTAGATTTTCGGAAATATTGCTAGTGGTATTTTTTAACGTATTACAAATGGTTTTATGAAAATACCTATTCAACTTAGTATATACATATCCCTGATAAACATAGCATTACATAATGTTGTATAGCAACAATTACCGAAATTAGTCCTTGTTTTACGAAAAGGTAGGCCCAAAAATGTTAATGACACAGTGTACTTAAAATAGAAATTGCAACCCACACCTTACTCCTTATTATAATATATTTATTAAGGCTTCTAAAACAAAGTAACAACATAAGACATAAAAGCAATAGAATGGTATTTACTAAATATACATAATACAAGCTAGGAGATGTCTTGCTTCGACTACACCATGCGGTACTATTCAGTGACCGCAACCATACACACATGTGGTTGTCCCATCCTCGTAAACAAAATAGCAGGTAAATAGCATCATATACCTTAACTTTCGCCATTGTCGTTAAAAAAAACTTATTATTATGGAAGCGTTTATATAATAATACATAATAATAATATAATATAAATAATAATAATAATAATAATAATAAATAATAATAAATATAAATAAAATAATAATAATAATAATAATATATTTTATTATTATTGAAAATGAAAATAATTGAATAGAAAATAAACAACACGAACGCACTATTGAATTAACCATCGTAGGTTCTGCTGGAACTAAGGTCGCGTTCACATGGTACACAGGTAATCTCCCGATATATATATATACATATACTAAATCACGCACACATACAGAGGAGAGTATTACTCTTGAATTAAAAAAAGAACAAGGCAAGATACTCTACTGACAATGGCTACGAAATCAAATTATGCGCAAGAATTGTTAATGAGACAGTTGACAGAATTAAAAAAAAATCCAAATGATAGTTTCTCTGTTGGTCTTGGTGACGACGGTAACCTTTTCCGCTGGGAAATTATGATAATGGGACCTGCTGATAGCCTCTTCGAAGGAGGGTTTTTCAAAGCAGAAATGACATTTCCAAATGATTTCCCTAACAGTCCACCAACGTTAAAATTTCTATCCAAAATGTGGCACCCAAATATTTATCCAGATGGAAAAGTATGTATTTCTATTTTGCATGCACCAGGTGAAGATAAATTTAACTCACAAGAGAGTGCTGAGGAACGCTGGAGACCAATCTTAGGTGTAGAAGCTGTACTTGTTTCTGTGTTGTCTATGCTATGCGACCCAAATATCGAATCACCAGCAAATATTGATGCCGCAAAGCAATTACGTGATGAGCCAAAGGAATTTAAACGCGCAGTACGAAGAGTCGTTAGACAAAGTGCAGATGACATGTAGAAATACTGTAAATATTTTAGTTAAAAAAAAGAAAAGAAGAAAAAAAAAATAATTACGAAGAAAGAAACAAACGACATTGATAAACACAGCAAACACGAGGATATTGCTTAATGTATAGTGATGCTCTTACTAATTAGTTAAACTATAGTTGTATGAAATGTGTTCGAGTACGAGTAATATGTAATATTTTACGAGATCTATTATGTAATATAATATTATGCCAAAAATGTTCTTTGCGGAAGTAAGTTAACTGTAAATTCGTAAGCTTAGTACGAAAAGTTAAATAAACGCACGCACATATAATTAAAAATAATAATTTGTTTTTTAAAAACTTTATAAATACTGCACGTTTTTTATATTCGTTCTGTTTCTCTACTCTCTCAACAATGAATCATCCATTTCAACACAACCACGCGCACAACGTATAGCCCCCTCATGTAAGCTACAGTAGTACCAGTAGAAATCTTCTTTTTCTAGCTGGTTCATCGAGCGAATATAATTGACACCTGTTATCCAATTGTGCGCTACTGGTTTTTCATGGAATGCAAACGACAATTTCACGTCATTTTTTAACGAAAACAATACAGAGGTTTTATTCATTGGGTTGAATGATGAAATTGTTTCTTCAGGTTCTAATTTATCAGAGTCGCCTTCGTCAATATATTTATCATCTCCAACTTCACAATCCTTTACTATACTATTGATAGATATACCTTTTGTTGATTTTTTAGTTTCGCCTGTTTATATAGATACAAATGTTTTGTTTACGACATTAGTTGTCAAAATAGAAAGTTGTTAGTAAAAGAACAAAGGGTTATTTGACAACATACAATAACGTACCACGAGCCGTTACGTCGATACCATAACATATTTCATTTAACAAAAAGGACACCCATATATAAACATTTCTTGGCTCTTCGTCTTTTATATATACAGTGGCTGGGCTTCCTTGTAGTAACTTTATCATTATTTCATAAATACTTTCTGCATCATCTGATAATGCTGTAATAGCCCATGAGCTCCGCTTCATGACGCTACCACGGGTATTAAACCCACCACGTTTCGCATATTTTAAAAGCCAGTTGTATACTTTAACCCACTTATCTAATTCCTCTGTGCTTGATGCCCTTAACTCCACCTTCTTTTTACTAAACTTTAAACACAATAAACGTGTATCAATGGTATCAGTAACAGAAACTAAATCACGAGTTGATGCATAGCCTTTAATATTTCCACGCTTTGTATCTTTAGCACTACCCCAATATATTTTCTTTAAATCTTTACTACACCACAAACGCCGTTGTTTCTTAACAGCACCCATTAAAGATAATTTCGTAAATTCACCACCTTTAACCAATAACGCTGTATATTCTTTTCGCACATTGGTCTTTGATGGTTTAATTACATCAATATCCATTCCGTTTCTATTGTGGTGTGCTCCTTGGGAATCTACAGTCCCTGTGCTCTGCGTTCGTTTTAATAGCGCAGCCATTAAGTGGTATTCGTATGCGCGCGCGTATAAATATATTCCTCTGCATTTAATCTATACAATTAGTTCGCCATTCCCCAAGCTGCATGGAGGCGCAGTCGCTTCTCTCATTAATATCTCATACTCATGATAGTAAAATTACTACAGGGGAAATAGCAACTGTACTATTTATAGACTAAAGATAGGGAAAATTACGATAATAATATATTATTAATTATATATAATTATAATAATATTATAATTATTGATGAAATTCATTATTATTATTTATATTATATTAATATAATGATAGATCATTCATTGTTGTTGTAGTTTTAGTTTGTAAAAACACAGGCTTAATTTCTAAATCTTGATTTAATTATTATGACATATATATTAGCGAAATTTTTACATGAGTTTTAAGGAGTTTAGCCTAAACCTTCTACAACTACTCACCATGATATTTTAGCAAAGATCAACCATTTAAAATAAGAATACATACTATTGCAATGATAATACGTGCTATTATAGTAGTACTTTTATAAACCATATAAAAATAGAAGGCACACTATGAGTAAATGCAGTGTTTATACATACTATTGCAATGATAATACGTGCTATTTTTCAAGCATAATATTTAACACGTACGTAGCACTACATACGAAGATTGTAAATAACCCCGGGAATTCGCATCAACGCCTCGTAAAAAAAAAAAAGTGATAAACAACAACTAAAATAGTTTTTAATTACCTTGAAGTCGCCGCGTCTACCATTGTACTAGAAACAAATGAATGCGTTTGAAACGATTATGCCAACAGTTCACTATAAAGACATCTAAACACACACACACATATATAAAACAACTCGTGGAAACCATATTATTAACGACTGACAAGTACAAACGAACTCACTTGGTAAAGAAAAAATTGAAACAAAATGTTTTATGCTATTGATATTTTATTGAAAAACGACAAAACAAATGAATTCGCATTGATATGGCGATTGGCTCATCAAACGATATTAACACGGTATGTATATCAAATCAATAACAACAATATCAAATCAATGGAAACAAAAAGTTGAAACAAAAAGTATTATAAGATGCAATACTAACAAAATTTCGTTTTTCAATGTTGAATTAGAAAATACAAAAACAAAGTAAAAAATGTAAATATTGAAAATGTTGTAAGTTTTTAAGATGTTTGTAATATTTCAAACTTAACTAACAGTACAAAATCCATTCGAATTTTCCCTTTCAAGTGTGCGAATATAGTAAAACAAACTAACAAATTTGACCTTCGTACAATGTCATATTTATTAATGGGAACCACAACGCTTTTCGAAATGCAAGTAAACGACTTTGATAAATTTGTTCAATCCATTCTTCTTAAATTTAAATTTGTTGATGGTAGCATAGGTATTGATAAAAATTTGATGCATGATGATGGCGCATATATTGCATCAACATTAGCAAAACCAGGAAACGTTGCTGATTTAATCCAATTTGAAGATGGCGTAGATTTTGATCAATTAGATATTGTTAATTTGAATTCTGATTTTGTTAGTGCATCAGTAATACTAGTCGCACTAAAATAAATATATTCATATTATCAAAACATAGCATGTTCATTGGCTATTGTTTGTCTTTCGTTCTCTATTTGTGTTGCTACTACCAGGTGGATCTGATCAACAAGTACTGTAAATGTTTGTCAACGCAATGCATCTTATGGACACATCAGTACAATTTACATATACATTGTATATATTTAACACATTATATTATATAGATCTATAATATGTATAGTAGTAATAATATATTATATGATAATAATAAAATATAATACGACTATATATACATAACATAACATGTAATAATAATAGTAGTAATAATAATATAGTATTGTAGTAATAATGTTGTTTTTTTGTGTTCATAAAAAAAATAATACTGATAATAATAATAATACAGTAATAATTATTATTATTTTATTATTATACCGGTATAATTCCAATAATACTACACTTTGCAAAAATCGAAAACAACGGGAATATGTTTACCTTAAATACAAAATAACAATATACACTATGTATTTACCCTAATTTAACAATATACACTATGTAATTTTGTTTACGCGTCTATATATATACATATATATACTATGTACTATGTACTATGCCCGTAGTATACCCTACTATATACCTACTACCGACCTACCACTCCTACCACCTACCACCTACCACACCTACCACAACAAACTACATTATAATCAGAGCAGACAACAATCTACGTCACTGAATTTACATGTCGCTCATGATACAAATACTTCTTCAGCCCTTCTTTTCCATCGCGTAAAAGTATATCTTTTGCATCCTTTATTCCACGAAAAAAATCTGTAATTAAACTTTCAATGCTTCCGCGAGAAGCGTATTGTTCCATTTCCATTCTAGTCATAGTTAAACCATAAACCACAAAAAGTACTAAGTCATTTTGCACACATCTTAGTGGCAAAATAGGCACAATCTGTGACAGTGGAACACTGGCGATTTCTTCTCCATCGTCAAATAAAATGTCATAAGTACCATTTGAATTAACAGTTTCGACAAGTCCATTATAATATTCACCCCAGTCACAATCAGCTTTGATTTTATCGCCTACCATTAGATTTGTTCCTTCACTCTTTAACCTTATCTGCACCTCTGTAACATTCGCTACTTTGTCCCCATCCTCAAATAATATGCAGTAAGTACCATCCTCGTTAGCTTTTTCAATAACCCCATCGTAATACTCACCCCAGTCACAATCAGCTTTGACTTTGTCGCCAACAGCAAGTTTTTTCCCAATACTATCAAACATTATATGCGCTTTTGTGACCTTCTCGATTTTGTCACCATCCTCAAATAATATGCAGTAAGTATCATCTTCGTTAACTTTTTCAATAACCCCATTATAATATTCACCCCAGTCACAATCAGCTTTGACTTTGTCGCCTACAGCCAGTGTTTCGTGGTTGATTATATCAGAACCAATTATCTGGTTTGTTGCTGCGTCTGTTGCTACGTCTAGTGCATCGTTTTTACTATTAATCTTTGCTTTAGATACTTTCCTTTTTCTTTCCTCCATTCCATTTTTTACCTTGGCGTTTTCTTCATGGACTTTATGTAAAAATTCTTGCACCGCCGGTTCATTAACATTCATTGTGCCACAAAAATCCTGTAACATTTTTTTCGTTTCTTTTGCACCCAAGGCATCTTGGCCAGCAATAGCGTATTTTGGCCATATTTCATCAAACAGCTTGTTGATTTTGCCCATATGCGTGACCATTCTTCGTAAATACTTAACATCTTGATGTGATGAATACGCTCGCCAAAATAATTGCAACCTTGCAGCGGCTGCACATTGTTTCATATGTTGCATCCGAACTATAAAACGGCGACATAATGCTTGCACCTTAATACATACGCGCAATAGATCAGGATGTTGAAACTGTGCCAACCGTTTCATTCTCATACATTGCTTTCTACATATATAACCACGAAAAAAACTTTGCAGTTTCAGAGCAGAAGACCTTTTACGTATATACAACCATTTTTTTAATACTATAAAACCACGCCATCGACTTTGAATTTTTAACGCTGCAGCATCCTTCTTAAGGCGTGTAAAGATTCTATAAGCAATATATCTTCGTATTGCCAATTGGATTATTACACATCCACGTTGTTTTTTTAAAAATAACGCTTTGTATATATGCCCACG